>Ga0265296_1000085_pt1 | contig 188245 bp, 199 predicted proteins | sample MunlanPumphouse1_FD_189073 | JGI IMG/M metagenome (GOLD analysis project Ga0265296, IMG submission 189073) | Groundwater microbial communities from a municipal landfill in Southern Ontario, Canada - Pumphouse #1 | ecosystem: Environmental > Aquatic > Deep subsurface > Groundwater | place...
CCCCCTGCATCACATCAGCCTGTTACCAGACCGGGTGTGGGGTTCAGTTCTGAGGTGGCGGCTAGCCTTTCCTCATGCTGGATTTTCACCAGCTGGCGAATTTGAGCTTTGCTCGGCGCGCCCGTGTGTATCCGCGCAATCCGCGGCATCCGCGTTCCATTCTTCTGGATGAATACTATTTTCTAAACCCTGACAACCATGAAAATAATCCAGCCAAATGAAACAAATTACAATTGGTCGATACCGCATCCCACAGAAACCATAACGTATCGCCCTGATACGATAAAAAAAAGAAGGGCTTTCCGCCCTCTAGCATCTATTTATTCAGTAACAATCACTTTCGGTGACTTGTTTCTTATTTTCATGCCCATGCCGCTTTTTGCTTTTCCGCCCTTGATTTTCTCATAAGCAAGTTCAGCAGCCTTCTTTCCGGCAAGGAGCATTCCACCGAATATTGGTCCCATGCGAGGTGCGCCATATGTTGAGGTTGCAGACATACCTGCGACGATCAGACCAGGATATATCTCATGAGTAAGCTCAACTGTCTGTTTCTCTGCTTCATCAACCCAGAGGGAACCGCAGCCTTTTGGCACTGGTATTCCAGGTCTCTGTTCGCTTAATCTCTTGACAAGTAATGAATCATGCCCTGTTGCATCAATTACAACTTTTGACCTGATCGCTATAGGATCCATGCATGTCATGAATGGTGGCATCTGTTTAGCCGGAAACCACTGGATAACTACGCCGTCAACATGGTCTTCCTTAAGAATAATATCATCAACATTTGTGGAGTTAAGCAATTTTACACCGGCATCGCATGCGCTTGCAAGCATCTTTGAAACCATATCAAAGGAATCGCAAACATACAGCCCATTACCTGCACTTTTCAGGTTCACGCCGCATTCTTCAAGTATTTTATTCGCTGGCGCACCAACGGTATTCTTTGGCATAAGATAACCGCCCTGCCACATTCCGCCGCCGGCATAGAGATTGCGCTCTATCATTACGGTCTTAAGACCTTTTTGGGCACAATATTTTGCCGCGGTAGCGCCGCATGGTCCTGAGCCAACAACAACAACATCGCTGTCAAGAATATTATCTATAAAATCATTTAAGAATTCATTAACTATCGTTTTTGTAACATGTATTTCGCTGATATTTGTCATATTATCACCTTACTGTAATAGGGTATCAGAAAACTATAAACTTTTCTGAAAAAATTATCTGGAAACCCCCAAAAACCCCATTCGTGCAAATATTATTTTGTAAGTTCTTTCAAGCGCTTTATGCTTGCCATCATTGCTTGTGATTCTTTTTTCTTTTGGGACTCAAGATGTTCGATGATCGAATCAATTTTAGTCTCAAGCTTGTAAATTTTATATGGTCTTCCTTTTCCAGGTTTTTTCTCTTCTCTTTCCCCTATCCAGCCCAGTTCCTCCAGTTCGCGCATTGCGATACTGACTTCAGGTTGTCTCAGGTCAGAGCCCATTTCAAGATCTCTTGAGGTTACTTCCTTAACGTTTTTTAAATAAGTAAGTACCTTAGCAACATTTCGTTTTAATCCTAATTCGATTAGCGTATCCGCAAATTCCTCATCAGCTTTATCAAGAACATTAACTGAAAGACTTTTCATAACATTTCACCATTGCTTTAAATGAAGTCATTAAATATAAATCTTGCGTTTTAATAACATAAATATAAGATAAATCTTTTTAATCAAGTGCCCAAAAAAAGACCTATAATCATAACCATCCAAACGCATATATCTATGAGTTTCCCTATGTGACAGGGATTTACATGGATCTAGTAATTTATTTCAACGGAAAATTTGTGCCTAAACAGGAAGCAAGAACCTCCATATATGATCATGGTTTCCTATATGGAGATGGTGTTTTTGAAGGCATCAGGGCATACAATGGACGTGTTTTCAGGCTTGATGAGCACCTTGAACGTTTGTATGATTCAGCTAAAGCGATAGACCTCAAGATACCTCTTTCAAAAGACGAAATGAAAAACGCAATTCTTGAAACCTTGAAGAGAAATAACCTGAAGGATGCTTATATCCGCCCCATCGTTTCAAGGGGAGACGGCGACCTTGGTCTTGACCCCAGGAAATGTGCTAAACCTAACATATTTATAATCACGCAGGAATGGGGCGCAATGTATGGCGACCTTTATGAAAAAGGGCTTACCGCTATTACAGTTGGTGTCCGGAGAAATGCGGCTGAAGCAATGCCGCCCAATATAAAATCATTAAATTACCTGAATAACATCCTTGCAAAGATAGAGGCAAATGCAAAAGGCGGGGACGAGGCGATCATGTTCGATGTGCATGGTAATGTTTCTGAAGGTTCGGGCGATAACATATTTGTGATCAAGAACGGCCGGATCATCACACCCCCCACCATGAATAACCTTCGTGGAATAACAAGGGCAGCTGCGATAGAACTGGCAAAAAATATGGGAATTGAAGTTAGTGAGACTAATATGGGTTTCTTCGATATGTATACTGCCGATGAGGTATTTGTCACAGGGACAGCGGCTGAGATCGCACCGATCACAAAGATCGATGGGCGATCGATCGCAGATGGAAAACCCGGTAAGATCACAAAAATGCTTATGTCTGCTTTCAAGGAATTGACAAAAACAGACGGCACACCTATTGTGTAATCCAGAAAAGCAGGACTGAACTTGCATCATTCAAACAATTCCTGGATGAGAGCGAATTTTAATTACACAGTATAGGGCATGCTTTGCATGCCCTTCTTTTGATGATTAGACAGATTATAATTCCCTTACTATGTGAATATTTGAGAACGGGATATAGTGCTTCTTTCCCGCATGTTCACCCTCTAGTGGAAAAAATACGATATTGCTCACTGTGTTTTATTTCAATAACATTCGAGCTAGTTATCCACTGTTCAAATGCTGTTTTCCCCTCACCATCTATGTACCTTTTGGATTCTATTATATACTTTCTTTCAGCCATTTTTTTCCTCCGTTAATTACAATTCAGATATTATTCTATTTCAATGTTACTGAAGCAGCTATAATTACAAATGTCACGGCAAGCAAGACAATATCCGGAACCTGCAGTTTTTTCTTACCAACATATACCTGGGCATCAACATTGTAACCACGGCATAACATGCTCTGGTATGTCCTTTCACCCTGTTCATATGAACGTATGAATAATGAACTGATGGTAAAACCTATCTGTTCAAGTATCCATTTTCGCGGGACTTTCTTATTCCAGATCTCAAAACAGCGGGTTTTCTGCGCTGTTCGTATCCTGCCAAGCATATTCCAGAAAACAAAAAGATAGCGCACCATCATCGTAAAAAGAAGGGCCATTTCCCTGGGAAGCCCAAGACGCCTTGCAGATGCCACAAGTTCACTCATGGGGGTAGTAGATGAAAGAAGTATCAAGGAACTAATGCAGACCAGGAATTTTGCAAATAATATTGACCCATATAATATACCTTCGCGCGTAATTTCAATACCCATCGGCATTATATAGATTATTGTAAAATCGTGTATGAATGGCTGTTTTAAAAATGGTTGCAGGATCGAGATACCAAGACCGAAGGGAAGAGCTATCGCAAATCTTGCCGCAATATGTGATAATTCAATTTTTGAAAAAAGCATGAGAATAAGGAGATATGCTTCAAGGATCGCAAGCTTTGTGAAATTAAGAGTATCCATACGCGAAAGGGAAACAACATAAACCGTGATCGCAAGTGTCAGGATTATCTTTATCCTCCCGTCAATGCCATGTATGAACGATTTCTTATACGTTTCACGCTCCAGTTCCGTAAGGGAAATATGCATGCTATTTCACTATCCTTAACAGCTCATCCCTTGCTTCTTCAAGCGTGAATTTAACTTTTATGGGAACACCTTCTTCCTGGAGCATTTCCATAAGCTGCGCCACCATCGGGAGGCGAAGATGCGTTTTCTTTATGAGGTCAGGGGATGAGAATATCTCAAGCGGGGTTCCATCGCCTATGATCTTGCCCATAGACATTATGCAAACCCTGTCTGCAAGCATCGGCACTATGTCAACTTCATGGGTTGATACTATAGTTGTTATTCCCAGATACCGGTTCATTCCATTAATAAGCTTTATTAAGCGCATGGCGCCTCCAGGGTCAAGACCTGCTGTGGGTTCATCAAGGACAAGCACCTCAGGTTTCATAGCAAGTATGCCTGCAATTGCGACTTTCTTTTTCTCACCTGTGCTGAGGTGATGCGGCGCCCTCTCTTCAAAACCTGTAAGGCGTACAGTCTCAAGCGACTCACTGACTCGCTTTTCGATTTCTTCCATACTTAAACCAAGGTTCATTGGACCAAATGCCACGTCCTGTTTCACGGTGGGTGCAAATATCTGGTCATCAGGATCCTGGAAAACAACACCAACGGTTTTCCTGACTTCGATAATATTATCATTGCTTATGGGTTTGCCTTTTACCAGGATCTCGCCGCTTGATGGTTTAAGTATCCCGTTAAAATGCTTAAAAAGTGTGGATTTTCCTGCTCCGTTAGCTCCTATTATTGCAATGCGCTCTCCTGGTTTAGCTTTAAAATTGATGCTATCCAGGGCTGTGATCTTTCCGCGATACACATGAGTGAGGTTTCGTGTTTCAATAATATTCATGTTAGCCTTTTTTTATGACTTTTGTTATTCCGAACCATATTATTAATATCGCACAAAATCCGATCAGGATGGCAGCCACTTCACCGGCTTTACCCATGCCGGGTATGGCATAGTTTGAAAAAAGAATTGTTATACTGCTTCCCAGCTTCTCTTTTATAACTATGTTTGCTGTCTGCTGAAGCCCGTCAGGATTACTTGATGCCAGGAAAGGCGCAGCAACCGCAAGTCCCAATAATACAGCAATACCCACAGCTGCGACCTTAGCTGTGCTTTCTTTCTTATATGACTCTTGATTAACGATATCAGGTCTTGCTTTTAGTATGGCGCCAAATACTATTACTGTTATAAATCCCTCGCCAATTCCTGCAATTCCCTGGAATATCCCCATAAGAAGTACGCCCTGCTTGAGTGGGAAAGTGCCCGCAAGCCAGAGTTCAAATGCAAGAGCAATAGCAGGTAATATCATACTTAACCATGCGCCTGCAAACATGGCAACATCTCGATTTAATTTTAATTTTGACAGGCCAATAAATGAATAATAACCCAGGAAGCCTCCTAATATTCCCATATTCAGTATATTTGCTCCCATGACCGTGATCCCGCCATCCCCAAAAAGGGACTGTACTGCAAGCACCATTGTTATTAGAAGTACTGCCGCCCAGGGACTACCGAATATAATTGCAGTTAGCACGGCTCCCACCACATGCCAGCTTACGCCCGTGAGCATGGGCACAGGAACAAGGAGGTTTGCTGCTATGTTAATGGTCTGGAGCACGAATATTCCCGCCGCAAGAACCCCAAATAACGGAAGCATGTTTTCATTAATGCCTTTTTTCGCCCATTTTACTGCTCTCGATATGAAAAAAATAGCTATTATCCAGTAAACAGCTGCTTGATCCAGGGGAATAAATGAGTCCGGGATGTGCATTATCTTTTTGCCTCCATACATAATTATTAATATTTATTAAATATATACATACATAATATTACAAAAGTTTAATTTCGTAATACTAATTTCAGAACATCATTAATCATGATACTATAAATAGATTCTGAATTAAAATTATTGATGGATAAGGTTGATATACGTAAGTAACACATTATCCTAAAAAAGAATCAAGAGTGTATATTCATGAGATCAACGAAATCGTTGTGTCCTGAATGTCTCGCTGTTATCGATGCTTCGATAATTGAAGAGAATGGAAAAATGATCCTTGAAAAAACATGTGCAAAACATGGGGTTTACAAGGATATCTACTGGTCTGATCCAGTGCAATTCAAGCGTTTTGAAAAATACTTGCATGATGGCGGCGGAATGCTTAATCCAAGCGGCCCTAATGGGAATTGTCCAAATTCATGCGGGATATGTACATCCCATAAGACTACTACAATTCTTGCCAATATTGATGTTACAAATCGCTGCAACCAGGCATGTCCTGTCTGTTTTGCCAACGCTTCAGCTTCAGGTTATCTTTACGAACCATCCCTTACCCAGATAAGGACAATGATGCAGATGCTCCGTAACGAAAAGCCTGTTCCCTGTCCTGCAGTCCAGTTTTCGGGAGGTGAGCCTACGATGCGGGATGATATCGTAGAGATCGTGAAAATGGCCCGTGAATTTAATTTCACGCAGATCCAGATGGCAACAAATGGGTTCAAACTCTCAAGAAACCTGGAGTTATGCAAGCAATTGAATGATGCAGGTCTTCATACTGTATATCTACAGTTTGACGGGGTGACCGAAGAACCATATCTCAAGAACCGGGGCTTTAATGCGCTTCCGATCAAACTTAAAGCGATCGAGAATTGCAGAAAAAGCGGTCTTGACAGCGTTTCTCTTGTCCCGACGCTTGCAAAAGGCGTAAACGACATGCAGGTAGGTGATATTATCCGCTTTGCCATACAGAACATGGATACTGTAAAGGGGATAAATTTCCAGCCTATTTCGTTTGCGGGAAGGATAAATAAAGAAGAGAGGATGGAAAAAAGAATCACTATATCTGACTTATTTAGATTGATAGATGAACAGACCGGCGGAGATATAACGGCAGATGATTTTTATCCTGTTCCTTTTGTGGTGCCCATCTCTCATTTTGTTGCCGCTGAAGAAGGTATCCCGAATATTGAATTCACGGTACATCCGCATTGCGGCGCTGGTACTTATGTTTATATTGAAAATGGAAAAATGATACCCATTACCCGCTTTATTGATGTGGAAGGACTACTTGAACATATAGATGAGCTGGCCTTGAATGGAGACAAATGGATCGGCAAGTCACTTGGAAAAATAAGAAGAATCACCAGCCTTATTTCAGCATTGCCGAATTACATTGATGCATCAAAAGCGCCAAAATCGATCGATGTGAAAAAACTCTTTATTGATGTCCTTAAAGAAGGAACAGGGGAAGCTACCAAGGAATTCCACAGACACACCCTTTTCATCGGCTCAATGCATTTTATGGACCTTTACAATATGGACCTTGAAAGGATCAAGCGATGCGGAGTTCATTATGCAACACCAGACGGGAGGATCATTCCATTCTGTACTTATAATACGATACACAGGGCGCAAGTGGAAAAAAAATTCTCAACACCCTTATTGAAAATAAGGGTATAAATTGTTCAATAATTGTCCAATTGGTCAGGCAAGGGTGAAGTGGATTTTGTAATAAAAGAAGGTCTGAATGTAAACGGGCTAATTCAGGTCTGCTGGAATATTTATGATGAAGATAAAAAGAATGCTGAATTGAAAGGTTTATTTGAAGCAATGGATGAATTTAATCTAAAGACGGGGCTTATGATAACAGAAGATTCAGATATTGAAGAAAATATTGGTGATAAAAAAATAAAATATATTCCAATGTGGAAATGGTTGCTTGATATCTAATATAGAAAACCTTTGTTGTCTTTTCGGCTCACGAGCAAGAAGTGATAGAATCCCCATTATCTACCTAGCTCTGCATGTGCTTTTGCCAGATGTCTTGCAGCAAGCGCCCCAACCAGTGAGATCTCACCGGCAAGAACAGCAGCTGCAATAATTTCCGCAAGTTTCCTGGAATTTACACCCGGCGGCTCTCCCGCTCCTGCCACGCCCAGCATTTTCAGGCATTCCTCTTGCGTTGCAATTCGTGTCCCGCCGCCTACTGTCCCGACATTGAGGGATGGAAGAGTTACCGAACAGTACAACCCATCCTCCGTTAGTTCCATTGTTGTAATGGCATTGCTTGCCTCAACAACATGTGCTGCATCCTGGCCGCATGCAATGAACATTGCAGCAGCGATATTTGCGGCATGGGCATTAAAACCAATCGATCCGGCGCGGGCAGACCCTATCAGGTTTTTCCTGTAATTTACCTCTGCCATTTTTTCAGGAGTGGTTTTTAATTTCGCAAGAATTATTTCTTTAGGGATAAACACATCTGCTGAAACAGTTTTTCCCCTTCCAAGTATTGCATTTATGGCAGCTGGTTTCTTATCAGAGCACATATTGCCAGATAAAGCCACAAGCTCGACATTATTTTCAAGGAGGATCAGGTCAACAGCGGCATCAGTGGCAATTGTGACCATATTCATTCCCATGGCATCTTTTGTATCATAGGCAAATCGCAGAAAAACATTTCTTCCCGCCGTGTAAGCATTTATGGAAAGCAATTCCCCGAAACGTGTAGTTTCCTGTGCTTTTTTCTTTAGCCTCTCAAAATTCGCATTGACCCAATCCACCAGGTCTTTTGCCCCGATAATGTCTTTTGTCTTAAAGACCGGGGCTCTTGTCATTTCATCCTTGAATATGCGAACATTTGCGCCGCAAGATGCTGTAATAACAGAGCTTCCCCGATCTGCGCTTGCAATGAGCGCCCCTTCGGTAGTTGCCAGGGGAATGTAATAGTCACCGCTTGCATATTCACCATTGACGCGAAGCGGTCCTGCCACTCCCAGAGGCACCTGGATGGCACCTATCATATTTTCGATATTTCGCTTCGTTACTGCATCTACATCTATGGAATAATTGGAGATATGTTTAAATTGCGTTCCAGTGAGTTGTGAAATTGCAGTTCGCCTTAACTCGATAGACGATTTTGCATCAAGGATTTTATCGATTTCATGAAAACTGATATCATGCCTTATAACTTTTTCAAGGAGTTCTCTGTCCATAGTGAAGCGTAGATGGTTTCCTTTAATAAAAAGACTTGCTCAAAGGGTTATAATAAGCTGTCCCTCTTCGCAATATTCAAGCATGAGGTCAGCAACTTCAAATGAATGGATCATTTCTATTCCTTCAATAAGTTCGTCTTTCTCAAAACCTATCATCGAAGAAGCAAGCTCACAGCATTTGAATTTTACTCCCATGTCGATACATTCCTTTACACGTTCATCATATGGTGGTGTTCCTGTTTTTCCTTTTTTTCCAAGAATAACACCCATCGGGCCCCAGAGAACCACCACTACATCCAGATCTTTTTTCCGATAATATCTGGCGAATCGGAGGATTTCCATTGGACTTGTGCTCTCATAGACCATATTCTTAAGGAACAGGAGTACTTTTGTGACCTTTTTTTCAGGCATCATTGATATATTTTTAATACATGTTAATGAAGTTATCTGAATAGATATTTATTTGTAGAATATGGATATTTTCTCTTTTCATGATTTCAAGATTTAGTTTATCCACAGATTTCGCAAGGCTTCTCACCACATTACGTTTTGCCTCATTGCCGGTGACATTGAACGTGGCAAGGGCATTGAGTTTGTTCTGAACTGTTGCGGTGTTGCAGTAACACCAATATTCTTTAAAGTGGCTTGAATATCGGACAGACCAAAACAGAGGCAAAGGACAGGAGTAAATATATCGCAACCCTGCCTGTCGGATAATCAATCCGACAGGCAGGGTTGCGATACATCTCGCAGCATTGCTCACTGCTCAAAGTATCGCTTATATTTACCCTGCCCTGAGTCCGCTTTTTGTGGGTAATAATCGTGGCGCACTGCCGTAAAGACGATGAAACACGGATTGAGGGAAATGACTATTTCTCTTCCCCGGATGGCTGAAATAATGGTGATGCGCCTGGTTTTCTCTGTATTTGCTCCACGGACGACGCGGTTAATTGCTGCCGTTGAAAGCAGATGAGCGCTATATTTAAGAAATGATATTCCGGCGCCATTTAATTATTGCGCAGCAATGGGATTTTACTTATGCATTCGTCCGCATTATTTCTGAAAAAAAAGCACTTTATCGCAATCGAACAAATTCTTCAACTGAATATCCAGACTCTTTAATTATTGCCCTCAAAGTCCCTTTTGGAATATCGACGCCAGGATGATTTGGAACCGTCGTTCTTCTTTTTGTAATAGAGTTGTACCAGATTTCATGGCTACCCTTCGCATATCTGTCAAAAACAAATCCACACTTTTTAAGTATTTTAATGACATCAGATGCTGTCATTGAAGGGAGTCGCGTCATGCATTTATACTAATAGGAACTGCGGTAGTAATTGTAAAATCCTTTTTGGCTTTGATTTCAAATGGAAGTGTATCTCCGTGTTCTATATACGACTCAATCAATTTTTTGGCAACATCCTGCGCTATCTCAATAGTCTCTGCGATTGTTCTCCCCTGCGCAATCAATCCCTGTAAAGTCTCACTTGTTGCAAGATATCCTCCTTCATCAAGTTTTTCTATTCTTATTTTGATCATAGCTTCTGTCATATAGGCACCTTTATTACTAAAATTAACAGTTTGTGTTATACTAACTTCTTCATATAATATAACAATTCCGTATTTTATGGATTTCATAGGAAAGATCAATGGCATAGAGAAAATCTCTTTTCCGGGGAAGGCAGATATTTTATCTGTGCTTTAAAGACGGCCACCGGGTCAACGCCCGCGCCTTTCGCAAGGCTTCTCACCACATTACGTTTTGCCTCATTGCCGGTGACATTGAACTTGCCAAGGGCATTGAGTTTGCTCTGAACTGTTGCAAAAAAAATTACCTGAAAAGCCATGATATACCTGCAGCCTCATATCTCCATTTGGTTCCCGGAGGTAGATGCCGCCCGCCTCTATCTCCAGGGCTTCCAGCGTTGTCTCAAGTACCTTCTTTAACATTACTTCCATATTCAGCGACTGCGCAGCAGCACGTTCGATCTTATATAGAGTGGAAAGTTCACGGTTGCGCCGGTTAATTTCTTCTTCCACTTGCCTGCTTTTCATGGCAATAACTTCCAGTTCCTCCAATCGAGCCTGCAATTTCAAGTATTCTTCATCAGGTATTTCGACCATTTGTACCCCTCATTTTTCCATCTCTATTGCTCAATTACAACCCATTCCTTCGGGAAAGTTTTTTCATGCCTCGTTGCTGTAGCTCTAAGGATTTCCTCTCTGAGTACCAATATATCAGATACGTAAATACGCTCGACCCCATCCCCATGTTCCAGAATCAGCACGTTACGCTCCATATTTAAATGCGTTTCTGTCATTACCTTGAGCTCCCCTATTCTATCAAGTGCGATCTCAAAAAGCATCTCCTTCCGCCACAGGAAAAGCCTCTTATTTGTAAGGTGCCATGTGCCTGGTCTCCATTCATGAATAATTCCATGGCTGCTCCATAAAAACCCAAACAGGTTCAGGAAAATCGTTTCTCCTTCTATAAGCGGAATTTTTCCATTTCTATTCGCCAGATCCTTCTTATACCATTCCCTGGTACTCTCATCCCACGCCTCCATCATCCCATAGTCAAGCATAGTCTCGATACTTGCTAGAGCAGCCTTGAGGGTAATACCAATAAGCGGTACACCCGCAACCGATATGATCACATCAGCATTCAATATGATCCCTTTATTTAGCATACGGTCAAGCAGATCCACAAGAGTGTTATCGCGTTGGGGCTTCATCTTATGTCCTTACTCAACTTTTTATTCTCCATTGGAAATAAAGGGGTGTCAAAAGCAGTTTCAACCTCTTTTTCAATCATCCTTCACCTCAACAAAACTAAAAGGCGCCCATGGGCCTGTAAAACGAACCGCAAAGCCATCAAGTTTATTTATTACGTCAAGCGCTTCGCCCAGATTTTCGATCTTATCATCATGAACAAGGCAGGAAAACGCCGCTATTGGCTTCATTTCCATATATTTATCAGGTACTTGTGATGTGTTTTTTTCCACCTTCAGGATCTCAACATGTTCTTTTATCTTAGAGCAAAGATCATTCGCCAGCATTGATATTTCTACTGCCACAGCATCCTTCAATTTCAGCTCAAACTGCCGCTTTATGAGATACGCAGCGCCTTTTGAGGCTTTGTCCATTTTCTCTTTAAATTCTTTTAGTTCCGGATCACTATTTGTGACCATCGCCTGGAGTTTCTTCTGGTCACAAAAAAATTGGATAGAATACTCAGCTTTATTTTCTACCTTTTTAAGTTCCTTTGTCAGCTTCTCATAATTCCGGATGAGCCAGTTTTTTATTGTTTCATCATTACCCCTGATAATGCAATCAAAAGCAAATGGTAAAACTGTCCCAAATTGTTTCGAGGCATAGTCAATAACGTAATTATGAGCTAATATCCATTCCTTTGCCTTATCATTGTCATTTGTTTTGTAAGCCTCTGCCTGACAAGAATGCACAACAGCGGCAATATCTTCATAAGATATCGTAAAGATCTTATTATCATTGATGCCTATGTCACCAAAATCAAACTCTGCGCCGCTATTTATGACTGCATACAGATATCTTCCTTCCTGGATCGCCACATCTCCAAAACTTTCATTCATGTCTTTTTAAACCTTGCTCCAAACCTGGGGAGCCAATTAGATTGCATATCATATCATTCGTCACTTTATCAAGATCTCCCCTGACTGATTCCACAGTCGCATCAAGATCATTATCTTTCTTTATATTTTCAAGTGCATCTTTAAGTTCTGCTAATGCAAGACCAAGTTTTTCAATTTCCTGGTCGCTCAACCTCCCGCCTTCCATTCGCCGAACAGCCTGCCTTTCAAGCACCTCCTGTATGATCTCAACAAGAGCCACGACCAGCCCTAGCAGACCCTGTTTAATATTTCCCTCATCAATATTAACTGACATTTTCCTCTTATTATATTATAGAATATAATTTATTATATATATTTCCCAGATACTTTGCGCTCTTTGCGTCCTTTGCGGTGCAGGATTTTTATCACCGCAAAGAGCGCAAAGGACGCAAAGATAGTTTGAAATGTTTGGTATTTAACTATAATTTGTTATTTCTATCTTTCTATCTTAAGCTGCAAGATGCCGTTTTTCCAGGTTCTTTCGACAATGGATTTTGCAGCATAGGGTAATTTAATGGTTTTGGAATATTTTCCTGCAGAGATTTCAAGATTATCATCTTTTACTTTTGTCACAATTACTTTTTCCTCGATGCCGGGAAATTCTGCTATAACCGAAATGTAATCCTTTTCTTCAAAAATATCAATAATTGGCTCACCAAGTTCAGTTTCTACTTTTTCCTTCTCAGGTTCCTTTTGCGTGGGTTTTGGTTTTATTCCACTTCTCCCCATAACAGGTCTCATAGATATTCCGTGGGTCACCTCAGGTTTCATGCTCCAGCCGGATTCTAACCTGTGCTTTATCTGGGCATCCGTATCTGCGATTCTCTTCCTGAATTCAGGAGATGATTTTTCAAGGGCTTTGACAATTCCCCCTAAACCAGGAATAAACTGTCCCACAATACTGTCTATATTAATCGAATCTTCTTCCCCATCTATTTCCTCTTCCTCTTCGTCTCTTTTTTCTTCCTCTCTTTTCTCTTCCTTTGCTTTGTTCTTTTCGAGCTCTTCTATCCTTTTTTCAAGTTTTCGGATCTTTTCTTCATCAGTCATAATATTTACCGTCCCAATTTCCTAAGTTGAATATCCAGTACGCCATTACTGTATGTTTTTTCAATAATGTGCTCTACAGGACAACATAATTGTATAATCCTGGCAAATCCGCCAGAAGATATCAGGAGTTTATTACCATTCACATCAAGCATGATATTCTTTTCATCAAGCATGGGCAATTCAGCAGTTATCCTTAGAATATCCCCTTCATCAATGAGATCTACTTGCGAAATGCCCTCGTTTGCATTTTGTTGCCTGGATTTCACAAGTGGACTTACCCAACCGCATATCGGGCAGCAAACATCAAATAATATCTCCTTTTCAACAAGATAATGACATGCTGGACAGCGGCATTGGATTTTTTGTTCTCTGATAGCTGCTTTATCCCTTATAGTTGCTTTACGTATCATGCCATGTCTGTCCCTGTGATACTTTTACGATGCGGATTTTCTATTCTGAAGGAGAGTTTTTCTTTCTCAGGTAAAGATTCCCTCTTTAATTCGATATATTCAGGATAATTTGCTTTTTTCCTTTCAACTTCTATCCATCCTGGCGCATTTAAGTTCGTGCCGGATGGAAAATCAAGACCATACAGTGCTGCCGTCTCAAATGATGCTAAGGCAGCGCGTATCTTTATCCCAAGAAGTTCAGTGCCGGCCACGGAAACACATATATCTGCATTAATCACAAGACCCTTGTCCAGGATCCTCTCAATTGCATCAGCAAGACCGCCTCCTTCCGGTGACAATCCTTTCATGTTTAGTCACCTTCAACCTTTTTCCATATATTTCCGTAAATTCTCCTGGCTGGTTTTACTATAGAATATTTGGGTTTTAACGGAAGAGTGGAATGCGTCGCTCCATAAAACCGCGACTTTGGTAATATTCCTAAACCAGTCACGGCCGCAGCCGGATTGAGATTCGGAGCTCTATCTTCTTTTAAAGCGCTCATTAAAGCCTGATTGCTTTTGATCTTGGATTTATACCTCTCTCTTTGTTGTATAATATTTATTCTGGCCTTATCTCGCCACTGCTCCATTTTTAATATTGTCTTTTCTAAAAAGTTTCTTTTTTTTCTACCGATCTTATCATTTTTTCCAATGGGAAATCTTCCAATTGAATCTACCATTACAAACACCTCTTTTTATATTTTTCTTTCATTTCAATCATTTATCTCACCTTTTCTTTTTACCAATTTGACTATCAATATCCCATTTTTAAGGGCCGCCTCTTTGACTTCGCTTCCATCCGAAACCGAAATATCTCTTTTGATCTCACCTTCAGGGGTTTTTGCGGTAATTGTCAGTATGTTATCGATTATCTTAAGATCTATATCTTCTTCATTTATGCATGGCATCTGTGCCACGACTGATATGACGTCACCTTCATCAAAGACATCAATCACTGGCTTTGCTGCCAGATTTTTAGATCTAATTGACCGAACGTGAGCCAGAGGGCGTGTACGAGGATGAAAAACCCTTCTAAATGGAAAATCATTCCTTTCTATTCCTATCTTTACAGTATAACCGTAAACGGCTTTTGAATCAAAAGGTCCTTCAAGCTCTCTGGATACTGTCCTTATATTTTCTTTTTTATTATCCATATCCTCAAGAAGGTTTAAAAAATTCCAGAGATCATCTGCAAAACCCGACACTTTCGAGTTAGTCAGTTGAGTTTTTTCGTTCATCTTGCCCCCAGTATATCGGTTCTTACGCTAAGATTCATTTGCGTTCCTCTTTGAGCAAGTTTTAGTTCCTGCAACAGCTTTGCATTATTCTTCTCATATTCATCCTTATTGACCTCCCCAAACTCGAAAAGCATTCTATTTTCTTTGATCTTGCTTTTCACCTTTTCAGGATCATACATCTCCCTGAATGCAAAATCCCTTATCTGTTCAAGCGTCCAGATCAGATTCAATCCTGGTATTTTGATACCAAATTGCTCAAGTAAAATATCATCAATTATGAACATTATCGAAAACCCCCCTTTCGTTTCGACAGTATCTGTATATCCACAAAATTATATGGCGGCCATGGTCCGCTGTACTGGACCTTAAGATTGGGATATACATTTTCAAGTTTTCCTATCTCATCCGAAAAAACTTCGATTTTATCCCGGTCAACAAGGAATGCAGCATTCATAACAAGGCGATCGCTGAAAAGTTTTAGTTCTTTTGATTGAGTATTGTTTTTCTTAAGAGCTTCCATGAAATCCGATTTACATTTTTCTTTTCCATCCCAGGAGGCATCTTCTTTTGGCAATAATACTTTTACTCCAAGTTCAACCTTATTGGTAATTTCAGACATGGCTTTCCTCATGGCTTTATATCCCGCGCTCATCGCGAACAAGAGCAATTTCTTGTTCTTAAACGACATACCGTAGGCCACCGGAATAACATCATGTTCTTTCATCACATGTTCTACCACTTTCCTGTGAAGTTCAACCTCTTCATCGTTGACTTCATAATTTTTCACAGGCGAATTGCTCACCACCGGTGCAAAATCCCTGTACTCTAAAGTGTAAACTTCTTCCCCTCCAAATCCAATATTCCCAAAGCTCTTTTTCTGCTCAGGGGCTTTGATCATGCAATAAACGTATCTTCCATTTTCCTCGTTTTTTCCATTACCTTCATTACTTCCATTACCATCACTCATATCGCATTCACTTCCAAACTTCTTGATTTAATAAAATCGCTCAGGACTTCACTCGCCATACTGTGGTTTTCAATTATTTGCCGGATATTTGCTTCACTGCCCCTGGCCGGCCTGTAAACCTTCTTTTTAATGCTGCATTCACATTCCAGTAACCCATCATTCTTTAACCTGTGGAGAAGTGGATATATTGTACCAGGACTTAACAAAACATTAAAATTCCTGTGGACTATATCCAAAATATCCGTGCCGCACATTGGCTTACCCGCGATCAATGAAAGAACGACAATATCCAGGTACTCCTTCACAAACCTTTCTATCGTGGCATCAGCGGCATCTAATTGTTTCCCTGACAGGACAGTGATATCAGGAGTATTGAGTATGAGCCTGTCATGACATGATGACAGTTTCTGGATTTTTTCAGGCGCAAGCAGGGAAATATCATACATACATAATGCGATATTATTTTGATTTTCAACCAGCAATTCTTCTAATTTTTCATGACCCTCATTAATGGAACTCATATCCATGATTATTCTATTCTTGTCGTTTGTGGTTCTCAAAACACCAAAATTTTGCGGCTTGATAACTGAAATGTTGATGTTTTTTTCAAACATCTTCATTATTAACTCAGGCTGCTCTTCTGTGATATACAAAAGTTTCTCGTCATCGCCTGACATGGCAAAGAACGAGGACTGGATCGCATATTTGTTGATGCTTGAGGTATACAGGAATAGAATGTGCCTGGACAGAGCCATTGATCCGGTCAGGATTGCATCCATTCCAGTTGGAATCGCACATGTATTTTTTGTCAAATAATATTACTCCTCTTCTTCGTTGACCATATCCCCACGGTGTCGCATTCCTATCCGTTTATATCCCGTAAGCTCCATATCTCCTGTTAATTTCAGTTCATAAATGTTGAGAATATCCTGTGTATCAGGAATTGCTTTTCTTTCAAGAACTTCGATCACAACTTTCCATTCTTCACCGTCTTTGCTAACATTTGTAATCCCCTCTGCTTTTTTGTTCACAATGCTCTCTATGATAGAAGGTGCCTGGCGGCATATTTCTGCTATATTTATTGCTTGATTTTTCTTTTCCATATAAATTTCTCCTATGGAATATAGATACTTCCATCTTTTTCAGAGATGAGAGCCTCTATGGTCATCCCTTTCCATTCACCGATACTCTCTTTCAGGTTGTACCCTTTGATGTTGTCTGTAATTCCATTATTCTTAAGAAAGGATACCAGTTGATGCCGTCTGGCTCTGCTTCCATCCATTGCAGCAGTATATTCATCAAATGTTCCGTCAGGTTTAAGACAGAAATAGAATGTTCGTGTAATTTTCTTATTGTCGTCTGTTTTCGCATTTACAATAATTGCATCAGTTTCATTGAATTTGAGACTTGCTGGTTTAGTTTTGAACAAGTCAAATATTTTATGAATACTTGCTTCTTCGATCACTGCACTGGTTTTAGTCATTTCCCCCGCCTCCTTTATGCCGCCACCATAATAGTATCCCTTACAAGATTTTGTTTCTCCATCATGTCCAGTGTTGACGATGTTTTTGCTGCCATTACGTCACAGTATAATTGTTCAATACTTATTTCAGACCCATTTAAAGATGCAATAGCTTTGCCGATCATTATGCATGCGCGTGTTCCGGGTTTTTGCGCATCTGGCAATTTATCCCGTATGACCCTGACAACATTCACGATCTTTGTTGCTTCATCTTCCGCTAATCCGGTATGAGATTGGACGATCTTTACCTCAGTATCCAAGGTGTAGTAATCCATGTATATGCACACCATCCTGTCAAGCAGCGCATCCTGGGGTCTGTGGACTCCCGCATATTCAATGGAATTGCTTGTAAGTATGGCATTGAAATTCGGATGTACTTTGATATATCTCTCCTCTCCGAATTTGGTTGGAAGTTCAAGTATGCCTTCTTCAAAAACAGACAGAAGCGCATTATTTGCAGAAGGTTTTGTACGGGAAAACTCATTATATACAAGCGTGTACCCGTATTTACAGGCAATAGCTAATGGATTGTCGATCCAGTCTGCCTTCATTACATCAGTAGTTTTAAATACATTATGAATATATTTATCCCGCATGCTTTCCTGCTGTATCTGCGAATATCCGCCGACAAGATCTGAGGTCGTGACCGATTCATCTCCGTTTATCCATACCACCGGTCTTCCAAGTTCTTCGGCTATATGCATTGCAAGACTTGTCTTTCCGCATCCTGTGGGTCCGATAAGGTGTACAGGATATCCTGTATTAAGCCATAATTTGATCCTATCATCCAGCTTTTTTACATCGGGGGCATCAACAAAGTTTTCAATCTCAGGAACAAGATATTCAGCATCAACCGTTTCATACTCTCCTGCTGTCAAACCTGTCATTCTTGATCTTTCACAATTGTCAGGCTCCATTTCTTTCATGGACATAGTCACCTGGACATGTGTCTCTTTGAAAGACATTTCCTCATTTTTATCTTCTTTTGTTTTGTGAACTGACTCTCCCCTTACTTTTCTTTGATGTGTTTCTATATACTTCATAACTGTCTCCTCTTTTCGTAACGAATCTCGATATATGAAATGAAAAAAAAATCTACTCTGGTTTAACCATAGTAGAATTCATGGTTGTAGTTTGCTGTCTCAGTCCTGAAATCCTCGATTTTGGTTTCAACCTCATGGATTCCAACATGGATTGCTTTGACGCCTTTTTCGATAGATACTTCCATTTCTCTAATGCCATTGTTCATCTCCTTGACACCCTTTTGCAAATTTGAAGCACCATCTTTCAGCATCTTCTTTGCTTTCTTATCCAGATCAGATCTCAGATCTTTGACGTCTTTGTTTAACTCTTGAACACCCTTTTCTATATTTGCTGCAGCTTTTTCGTTTGCTTTTATCTGTGCATCAATGCCATTGTTCATCTCTTTGACACCTTTCTGCAAATTTGAAGCCCCATCTTTTAGCATCTTTCTTGCTTTCTTATCCAAATCAGATCGCAGGTCTTTGATACCAATGTTTAACTCATCGATACCTACCCCGATCACAGCAACGGCTTCATTGTTCTCTTTTATTTGTGCATCTATCGCTGCGCACTTTGCGAACACTCCATTTTTACCAATACTGGTTTTTGGTTTATATTTGCCAACTTCCACCTTAGGGGCTTCCTTTATTTTTGGTGTTGCCGCTTTGGGTGTTTCAGTTTTTGGTTTGGATGTTTCTTTTGCAGCAGCCTTCTTTCTGGCTTCAACTATAGATTCAGCCATCCTGGTTTTAGCTAAGCCAGCAGTGTTTATCCCAAGTTTTACAGCAATTTCATCCAGTTCATTGCGGGTTTTCTTTAGTAATACTTCTGCTGTTTCGATCATAATTTATCCTCGTAAAATATGAAGCCCTGCTTAAGCAGGAACTCCAGGCGCTGCTCCGATAGCCGCCTGTTCGATCTTGGTCATTTCTTCAGCATAGTGCAGGTATGTATCTACAGATGCGACAACAACTCTTGCTTCAACTGTCAGGATCTCTATTCCAACAAGTGAAACTCTTGCCCATACATCTACAACTACGCCTTTGTCCAGAATCCTGTCAAGCACTTCTGCAAGACTGGATGAATCGGGTCCGTGTGCCATATTTCTTCATCTCCTTAATTTATTTTTAATCGGGATTGCTGATTAAGCAGCAATTCCCGGCGCTGCGCCGATCGCAGCCTGTTCGATCTTTGTCATTTCTTCTGCATAGTGCAGGTATGTATCTACAGATGCGACAACAACTCTTGCCTCAACTGTTAAAATCTCGATACCCACGAGGGATACTCTTGCCCATACATCTACAACTACGCCTTTGTCCAGAATCCTGTCAAGCACTTCTGCAAGACTGGATGAATCGGGTCCGTGTGCCATATTTCTTCATCTCCTTAATTTATTTTTAATCAGGATGCTGATTAAGCAGGAACTCCTGGCGCTGCTCCAATCGCAGCCTGTTCGATCTTTGTCATTTCTTCTGCATAGTGCAGGTATGTGTCTACAGATGCGACAACTACTCTGGCTTCAACTGTCAGAATCTCTATTCCAACGAGTGAAACTCTTGCCCATACATCTACAACTACGCCTTTGTCAAGTATCCTGTCAAGCACTTCTGCAAGACTGGATGAATCGGGTCCATGTGCCATATTTCTTCATCTCCTTATTTTATTTATAAACAGGAATCCTGCTTAAGCAGGAACTCCTGGCGCTGCTCCAATCGCAGCCTGTTCGATCTTTGTCATTTCTTCTGCATAGTGCAGGTATGTATCTACAGATGCGACAACTACTCTTGCCTCAACTGTCAGAATCTCGATCCCAACGAGGGATACTCTTGCCCATACATCTACAACTACGCCTTTGTCCAGAATCCTGTCAAGCACTTCTGCAAGACTGGATGAATCGGGTCCATGTGCCATATTTTTTCATCTCCTTGTTTTATTTTTCTCCCAATATAATATTGAGGAATGTAATGTTGTCATTTGTCCTTCTTTTCCAGGGTCAGTTTGAAAACCCCGTTCTTATATGCGGTTTTTAGTATCGTTGCACTGCATGGAAGCGCCACTTCCTTGCTATATTTTCTGTTCACGCCGCTTGCTTTAATAAATAGTAAATTTCCTTTTATCTCATGGGAGATGTCCTTTTCTTCAACCCCTGGAAGCTCAGCTATTACTTCTATGCTGTGCGCTTCTTCAAAGATATCCACGAAAGGCTCTCGCATCTCATCAACCTCTACACCTTTTTCGGTCTCTCGCATAACGTTTCCAACGCGCTCCACATTCAGACCTTTGCCTCCCATCTTGACAGAGAATCCATACATGGCTTTTCCAGTGGGTGTTTTTATTTCACCAGTTCGTTCTTCTTTCCCATGTCCTGATTTCTCAGCTTCAGAAACAATTTCCATGAAGTTACTCAATCCTTTGAATATCTCACCAATACCAGATATTGAACCTGATGTACTAGTTCTTCCAGGACGAGGTCTTATTGTTCTTCCCATTTAGTTCTCCTTATAAACATATGTGGGAATAGAGAGGAGCATTGCCCCTTTTTTGTGAGTGCTATATTCCCACGCTGTGGCTGATATTGACCATAAAATCGGGAGCAAATCCGATTGTTTATGATTGTTATCATAGTCATAAATACACTGTATAGTTTAAAATAGACTTGGATATTTCAAAATTTGTTTTAAGATTTGTTTTGAAATTTGTTTCGAAATTTGAAACTTCATCGGGTATAAATACAAGAATATCCTTCTTTATTTCAAGATGACTAAAACCAAGCTTCTTGTAGTAGATGATGCCCCATTTGTGCTAAAAGCGCTCAGGGACACACTAGAAGCGCATGGGTATGAAGTGCATGAAGCATCAAACGGGGAAGAGGCAATAGTAAGATACAGTGAAGTAAATCCTGATGTGGTATTAATGGACATCCTGATGCCAAAGATGGACGGCATCAGCGCTATCAGGAATATTGTAAGTAATGACCCAGATGCAAAGATCATAGCAGTAACAGCTGTCGGAAAGCGCGGACTTGAGGCTGAGTGTGTTGATGCAGGAGCAAGTGGTTTTATCCTTAAGCCCTTTAAAACCAGGGATCTTTTAGTGACTATAGGGCGGCTGAGTAATTATGAAGGGAATTGAAATTCTCAGGGCATACCAGGAAGAGATCATAGAGGCAATACCGAGTACTATTATTATCCTTGATGCGGGATTGAAGATATTATATGCAAACAGGAACTTTTATGTTAAATCAGGTAAAAAGGAACGGGAAGTAGTTGGAGAGAAGCTTGAACGGGTTTTTTCATCAACACTTATTCAAAAAACCAGGATCGATGAAAAAATAAGACAAGTATTCGATACAGGCGTCCCTTTTAGCGGCGAGCAGCTCAGGTACCCTGGAGGGCTGTTCTTTTTTTATAAAATACATCCTTTGAAAGAAGTTGATCTAAGCATAAGGCGGGTGATGCTATTTATGGAGGATATTACAGAGCTGACGCGCCTTGAAGAAGAGCTTCACGATTCATATGTGAAACTTGAGAATGCTTACGCTGAACTTAAAGATGAGGATGAAGCAAAATCAGATTTTATCTCAGCAGCCTCGCATGAGCTTCGAACTCCTCTTACTGTGATAAACACCTACCTTGAGATGTTCGAGGATGGCATGCTTGGTGATATAGATGATAAACAGTATGAGAAGCTGGCCATAATACGCTCACAGACAGACCAGATTATACGGTTAGTTGGGGACATGCTTGATACATTAAGGCTTGATTCCAGGAAATTTAAGATCCAGAAATATCCTATAAAACTTGAAGAGATCGCAAAAACCGCCGTGGATGAGGTAAGCAAACTGGCTGACATAAAGGAACATACGATCTCATTAAGGATAAATGGAAAGCTGCACCAGATTGAAGGGGATGCGCAGCGTATAAAGCAGGTATTCAATAATTTACTCACCAATGCAGTCAAATATACTCCAAATAAAGGGAGAATAGAAGTGGATGTAAAAGAAGATAAAAAGCGTTTGCTTGTCTCGATCTCTGACACCGGCATAGGAATCCCTGAAAAAGAGCATGAGAAGATATTTCAAAAATTCTATACCGTTGGGGGCAACTCCCTGATGCAGGAATCTGACCGGATGGGACTTGGGCTTACTATCGCCAAAGGAATCGTGGAGGCGCATGGTGGCAGGATATGGGTAAAGAGCGATGGGGAGGGAAAAGGAAGCATTTTCTATTTTACTCTTCCAACGTATGATTAAAATCCTTGATATCTTCAGGAAAAAGCCGCAAGTGATTCCATCCACAGAGCCCATAGCAAACTTTGAAGGAGTAAAATTAGAACGGGGAAAAAGCTACGTGGTAAAAGAGACAAGGTCAGATTCTGCATATCATATTTTTGTATCCATCATAAGGAGTGCGTGTGCAGAATGCAGCCATCTTGAAACTTTTCCATGTGAAAGCATAGGATGTGAACTATGCACTCTGTCCTGTTCATGTAAAAAATGTATCTACTCCAGAGCTCAGGGGGTGTGTTTTACAACAAGATCACCTGTTGAGATAAGGGAAAAATATCTTATACAAACGACACCGATATTCTGGATAAGCAAACACGGGCCTGAGAGTGTAAATCCAGCGGATCTTGAAATAATGGCCGGAAGGATAAATGACTTTTTCAAACGAAGCAAGAATCCCGTAGTAATGCTTGATGGTATAGAATACCTTGTTATTACGAATGGTTTTATTCCGGTTTTAAAATTTTTACATGATATAAGGGAAATGGTAATCTTGAAAAAAGCAATCTTTATTTTGCCTCTTTGCCCTGCAACTTTTGACGACAGAGAGAATGCACTTATTCAAAAGATATGTGATGACATTGATTCAAAAACTGTTTCATTATAATGATACTCAAAATAAAAAGTTATATATGGATGAAGTTTTAATGTAACTAATTATCCCGAAATAACCATTCGGAAAACATTCAGGATATAAAAACCGGGCAATTAATGAATGGGGAAATCAAGCAGATTTTTTTCATAAAGCCCTTAAGTTGGTGTCATAAAAGGGTGTATTTTATATGGATAAACAGGGAATTATGGAAAGTCATCAAAGTTCTGTGATTATTTCTGATTTTAATTCACTTTGTGTCGAAGATAGTAATCAAGAGGTACAGACATATATGGAAGAAATTATTAAGAGTAATTTGGAGGTCGTCACGCTTTCAATGCTTTGCGAAAAACCGATGAGCGGTCACGATATTATTCGGGGTATTTTTTCAAGATATATGGTGCTGATAAGCCAGGGAACCGTTTACTCATTATTATATTCCCTGAAAGAAGACGGTAAGGTACTATCAATATCTAATAAAGGCGACATGAGAACAAAAAAATATATCTGTGCCGGGAATAAAATCAAGGAAACCCAGACAAAATTAATTAGATTTGTCGATACAATGGAGTATTTCCTGCAATCGATCAAAAAGGAATTACATGTTCAAAAATTGCCTGACAGGTTTTGATGAATTGTTCGCACCGGAGTGCGACATACCGGCGGGCTCTGTGGTGCTTGTAACAGGAATTGAAGGATCATTAAAATCAAGTTTTGTTTTTAACCTGATCTCAAACTATCTTGCAGGTAGCAACAGTCATGCTGTATATGCAACAATGGAAGAAACTGAAGAAAGTTATATTCGGAATATGACAAGTATTGGCATTAAGAAAATGGACAATATGCATATTTTCGATTACAGGGATATGAGACATGAATTTAAGGATGTGGTGCCAGATATGATCAAGATTACGGAGGATATGATAAATTTCTATACGAATAAATATCCCGATCTTTCAATTTTTGCTTTTGATTCATTAAATGCACTTTATTCTGTCCTACCGCCGGAAAATTTGAGAAAGATCATGTATCATTTTTTCTCAATGCTAAGGGAAAAAGGCCTGACCGCTTTTCTCATCCTTGAAACCAGTTCTCGTGAAAAGCATTCTTCGATCTGGAATAGTGATCCTATGGAAAGACCTGAGTTTTTCCTTGCGGATGGTGTTATAGAACTTGGTATGATCGAAACAACGGAGAATGTGAAAAGGTATATCCAGATAAGAAAAATGAGGGCTGCTAATCACAGCATGAAAAAATACCAGCTTGTTGTGGAAAAAGATGGCATTCATGTATTTGGATCTGTTTATTAACCAGAGAGAGTGAACGATATCACGGAACTTAAGCAGAGTGAGGAAAAGTTGCAGCAAAGCCAATCCATGCTGCAGAGTTTCTTTGATTTCCCAGGAATTATGGGAGGCATAGTTGAATTGGTGGCCGAAGATGACGTTCGTCATATCGTTGATAACACTGTGACAGCTAGCTTTATTGGAACGACACCGGAGGCTATGAAGAATAAACTGGGATCTGAATTGGGCGAGCCGCAGGAAATCCTGCGAAAGTGGGTCGTTTTCTATAAACAAAGTCAAAGCGCTAATAAGCCTGTATCTTTCGATTACATGGACAAACGAGGAGAAAAAGAAGCATGGCTATCAGCCACAGTTTCCTACCTGGGTACAGGTCCGAATGGAAAGCCACGATTTGCTTATGTAGTACTTGACATCACTGAGCGCAAGCATGCTGAGGAGGTGCTGAAAGAAAGCGAAGAACGCTACCGAACCATAATTGAATATTCAAATAATATGATCTGGACTATGGATAGAGAGGGATGTTTCCTGTTTTTCAATAAATTTACCCAGAGTGATTCTGGAATATCAAGAAAATATGGCGGCACAGGTCTTGGACTTGCGATTACTAAGCAATTAGTTGAATTGCACGGTGGCAAAATCTGGGCACAGAGCCAGTTTGGAGAAGGAAGTATTTTTACGTTTACACTGCCATTGAAATCTAAAAAGTGAATAATTTCATGAAAAAGAAAATACTTGTTGTGGATGATGAAATATCAAGTGTTGAGTTGCTGACTGGGATTCTTAATAAAGACTATGAAGTCATAGCAGCATACGATGGTAATGAAGCCTTGCTCAAGGTAAAAACTAATTTTCCTGACCTGATACTTTTAGATATAATGATGCCAGATATCAATGGTTTTGATGTTTGCAGGCTGCTCAAAGATGATGAAAAAACCATGTCAATACCTATTGTAATGGTAACAGCATTGAATAGAAAGGAAGACAGGATAAAGGCTATAGAGGCTGGAGCAGATGATTTTCTTAACAAACCTGTTGATATGGATATATTATATGCAAAAGTGAAATCCTTGCTAACGGTAAAAAGCTACTATGATAATTTAATGCATGGAAATAATGGAATATTAAACAATAATCAAGAAGTCCCGAAAATAGAACATCCGTTATTACAAACAAATCCCCGCTTAGAGGATATTGTAAAAAACCATCTTGAAATCATTATACTTAAAATGATATCCACAAGGCCGATGTGCGGTTATGATTTGATAAAAGAAATTTTTGCTGATTATAATGTTTTATTGAGTCAGGGAACAGTTTACCCGTTTTTATATTCCTTGAAAGTAGAAGGAATCTTACATGCTGAGTTTATGAAAGGCGACATGAGGACAAAAAGATATTCTCCAACACAGGAAGGAAAGCAGATGATTGAAAAGAAATTTAATGATTTTATCAAGGCAGAAGAGTATATTTTGAATTCTCTCAAGAAGTAATATGCGATTTGACCTGCACATCCATTCAAACCATTCCCCCGATAGCGGACTGGATGTGGATGATATTTTAAGAAAAGCTGTGAAAAAAGGACTGGATGGTATCGCGATATGTGATCACGACACATTGACCGGGAGTTTCCATGCCCGAAAACGCGTAATTGAATTAAATCTTCCTTTGCTGGTCCTTCCTGGCGTTGAAGTCTCAACTAACCGGGGGCACCTGATCGTTCTCGGAGTAAGAGAAAATATCCCATCAGGTCTTGATCCGAAGGAAACTATTAAGATCGCAAAACATATCGGGGGTGTTGTTATCGCTGCACATCCTTTCAAAATAAGAAGTATAGGCAATGTTGACGGGCTGGACGTTGATGCCATCGAGACATTCAATTCAAGATGCATATTCGGTGAGAATAAAAAAGCAAAAAAGATGGCAATAGAACTTAAGAAACCGCAAGTCGGGGGGAGCGATTCCCATATGCTGGCAACAATAGGTTCCGGATATACGGAAATTGACGCACAACCTGATGAAATGTCCGTACTTGATGCCATCAGGAATGGAAAAACCCGCCCTGGTGGAAAAGCTGCTCCGATATACATTGTAATATTCCAGGTAATGCGCGGAGTCATCAGGCGGATAAAGAAAATCCTGTAAATGCCTGTCGAAAGATATTTTATAATGTTTATCTATAGTAAGAAGCGAAATGGCTGATTATGATATAATCGTAGTAGGAGGAGGAATTAGCGGGCTCTTGTCAGCCCTGGTTCTTTCAAAGCACGGCAAGAAAGTCCTGGTGCTTGAAAAAGATGATATTGTCGGGGGAAATTGCAACAGCTACATGGTTGATGGTTTCCAGGTGGATACAGGTCCGCATGCCATCACTCATCTCAGGGAAGGGCCTCTTCGCCGGTTGATGGATGAATATTTTACATACATGCCTTTTTTCGTGGATTACGGGCATTATTATGTGCGTACCGATAAAGGTCTCACGAAGATACCATCAAATATAAAAGATTTTGTCACTTTTGATGTACTTCCCAGGAAAGACAGGCTCCTTCTATCCCAGGCATTGACAAAAGCCCTGACCTTGAACGCATTCGGCATGCTTGAAGATAAATCGGTGTACGAGTTCCTGCCAAAAGGACTTTCAAAAGATGCTCTGGATTTTGTAGATGCGATCGCACCATTTCTCTCAGGGAAATCCATGAAAGAAACATCTGTTAGTCGCGTATTATACGGAAGCAGTTTTGTGAGGGACAGCGTATCCGAGGATATTTTTAAGGAGGTAGAAGTATTGCCGGATGCATCCTACGCATCACAAATAACCGATATGCTGTCAAAATACCATGTAATGGGGCACCTTTCTTCATTGGGCCGACTTGCGACCAATAAAGTTGCTTATGCGCAGGCATATCCGCGCGGAGGCTTGAAATCAATATTGAATGCTGTTTTATATTCCATGCCCGATACCGTACAGATAAAAACAGGTTCAAGGGTCAGCAAGATATTGACCGATGGTGAAAAAGCAATTGGTGTCGCTACAGATACTGATTCCTATAGTTCAGATACAGTGGTTTATACTGGTTTTGCCAAAAGTCTCCCGGCGCTTGTCCAGTTGCCGTCCGATTATGTGAGTGATCTTTCAAGGATAGACCAGACGCTTAGCCTCACGATCTGGCTTGGATTAAAGGAAAAAATGAAGGAATTTGATTATACGGGTTCAGAAGTATGGTTCAGGGGCGGAGCTTACTGGGCGATGCCAATAAGCAATTACGATGCAAGCATCGCGCCAAAAGGTAAGCAACTCATTGGTTTCACCTTCGTTATTGAAGAAAAAAAGGATCTTGAAAGTGAAAAGAAACAGGCGTTCGAACTTATCCTGAAGGCAGTGCCGGGTATCGAGAAGAATATTGAGATGACCCATTACCAGGTGACTATACCCGAAAAAGCCGCAGTTACCATCAATGGGTTTTTTGCCGGTATACGTTCACCCGTTAAAAATCTTTATCTGGCTGGAACAGATACCGATAAACGCAGCATGGGGGTAACAAGGGCGGCATATTCGGCTCTTGAGCTTTTAAAAGCAATGAAAGAAGATAAGAAGCTTTGATAAAATAAATTATGCTCTGGACTATAATTTAAATATATTTTTTCTTTCTGGTTTTCAAATATTCTGAAATACCTGAATTCAGGACAATAATAATACCTGCGGTGAATAACAAAAAACCCAGCAATTTCGGAACTGAATATGTTTCTTTCAGGAGAAGCAAAACTCCGGTATGAAGCACCAGAAGACCAAGGATCAGGGACATTATTTCCTTGTATCCGGGAAAAAAAGCATAGAATATCAAACCCGATAACCATGTTCCGATACCCAGATACAGAAATGAGGTTTTGTCAAAATATATCCCTGCGATGACAAATATAATCCCAAGAATTGCCAGCAGGGCTATTTTTTTCTTATCCATTTCAGTTCTTCGTTAATGTATTATTTTATATACAGCAGGCCTTTTCCATTGCCTATAACATCACCAGTATATTTCTTATACGTAACGCCATCCACAACTTCATCGCCTTCAAGTTTGAAAACAGGCATCATCTCATCCACTTTTCCATTGACGATAATTGTGCCTTTTGACATCTCGCTTCCAGGGCGGCTGGTATTGCCTCCGATCACGATCTTTCCGCCATTGTTGCTCAATCCCGGAAGTATGCCTGTGTTACCTTTTACTATGATCTCACCGCCGCACATGTGCTCGCCAACGAAATCAAGAGCATTGCCCATTACGGTAATTTTACCGCCGCGCATGCCGCAGCTCTCGCCGCGATATCCGGCGCCAAGGTAATAAGCAGCATTTCCTTCAACGATAAGCTCTCCGCCTTTCATTTCCCTTCCTGCCCAGGAATCAACGTTGCCTTTTACGGATATCTTGCCTCCGCTCATCTTTGCGCCAAGGTGCATGTCCACGTTGCCATTTATCAATATCAGGCCAGCAGTCATTCCTTCGCCTATCCTCTTAACACGCGAGAAGTCACCTTCAAGCACAATTTTTGTGTCTGCGGCAGGGCCGGAACCTTCCACTTTTACCGAAAACAATTCTCCGATCGTAGTCTTCTGGTTTCCCATCCAAACAACGAGTGATTGAATTTCTTTTTCAGTCTTCCCTGAAAATATATCCGCAGATATATTTTCAGCCTCGACTGAAATTTTGATCTCTTTCTTTGGTTTTAAAGTAACTGTCAGCATTTAGTTCACCTCCACTGGAACAGATCCCGCTTTTATAACCTGCGGGTGAGTGACATATTCATCCTGCACCATGTAATTTGCAAGCTGTATCGAATAATAATTCTTGAATTTCTTGACTATATCCTTCATCATTTCATCATGATGCTGCTGCGGGACTTTTGCATCGACCCAGTATGTCCTTCCAAGAGGAGTTGCTGTGATCTGTCCGTCCTTTACAACAATATTACCGCCTTTTATCGTATAAGCAGCGGATGAAAATGCACTCTTTATCTTTGCATGCTCAACTGATGGATCGATCTGGTCCGGTTTGATGTCATATATTGAAATATCCGCATCTGCGCCAACGCCAAGATGACCTTTAGTATCAAGAAGCCCCAGCACTTTGGCAGTCCCGGCTCTTGTCATTATGGCAATTTCGCTAAAGTCAAGCTCACGGTCAAGTCCTGGCAATTTATTTTTTGCGTGTACCGCTTCATGAACCGTCTTGATCTCTTCCTGGCGCTTCTTATTGCTCATGAGAAGTGCTATGACCTCTGAATAATTCACGAACGGACCGCCGTTGGGGTGGTCAGTGGTCAAAAGCATCTTGTACGGATCTTTTGTCAGTAAAGCAAGTTCCAGACCGATTGCCCACATAATGGCATGAACTGAGATCTGTTTTACATAATAAATCGGCACAACACCGGATGCATCCTCACATTCAACATCCCCATTGCTCCATTTCGCATGCAATAATTTTGCATTGGCATATTGCTTGGGACCATCTGCGGTCATTGTAGTCGCGCTGCCAAATATCATCTGTCCCATGTCACCAGTAACATTATCGTGATTGTTCAGGAAATTAGCGATTTCATCTGATTTTGATTCAAAGTCGCCCCAGTTGGTGCCTCCCCATGAATTAAACAATAAATGGGTGACATGCATTACCTGCCTGTTTTTGCTGGCTTTGACCTGGTCTGCAAGTTCCATGCTTGCAAGAGTAGTTTTATAATTACCCGGATTTCCAAGGTTATTACAATGCAGATGCACTGAATGTGGAAGTTTTAGCATCTCATTGACTTTCATCAAAGATACAATAATTTCCCTTGGCGTTACATCAAAACTCGGAACGACATCATCAAGACCCGTGACGTTCTTGCCAAATCCCCACATCTCGCCTCCGCCTGGATTTACGCATTTGACGCCGAATCCACGGCTTGCAAGAAGGCCCCATGCCACATAAGCAGCAAGCTTATCCATATCCTTCTCGCGCACAAAGTCCATTGTAGGCCAGTTGCTCCCGAAAAGAGTAAGCGCGCCTTTGTCAATAATGGGTATCTCTTCAAGTTCCTCATGTGTATGCCGCGCTTTCATAATAGCCTGAGCAGCCTCAAAAACAGTAGTATAACCCATCTGAGCATAGCGATATCCCATGGCATAGACGTTGGGCACAGTGTATCCTGTACAGGGTCTTGTTATTTTTGTCCTGGGTGAAATACCTGATCTGCTATCCTCAGGGCGCATCATTCTTCCCACATTGACCTTTGCTCCGGCTATATGGGAATGGGCATCAACGCCTCCTGCCATTACCAGCCTTCCGCCAGCGTCTAAAACTGTGGCTTTGCTGCTCACCTTGTTCACGATCTTGCCGTCTTTTATGGAAATATCGGTTTTATCGCCCTTATTGCCATTCACCGGGTCAACGACCGCGCCGTTCTTTATAAGAAGTTCCATTTTATTCACCCCTTAATTTTCTCACACGTTGCGTTATCCTTTCAAGAACCTCAACATCTGTCGGCAATGTGGGTTCTACCATCTTCCTCATCTGGAGGGATACTCCATCCATCCTGTAAGCCGTACCTGCCACCTCGACGCCGCAAATAGCCACCGGAATGACCACATTGGAGACCTCTGTTGTAGGATTCCAGTAAGGGTCTATCTGGATCACAGGGATCCTTGCAAGTTGGCGGACAGAATCTGCAGGGAAATGAGCTCCCGCATCACCTGCTATTATCATCGCTGCATCTGTTTCTTTCCTCATTAATACATCGTTCGCTGCGGTCTCACCTGGATTATAATATGGTGCTCCGCGGGCAAAATCCACCGCTGTAGCAAAACCTGTCTCCCATGAGCATACCTGCCCGAAACCGGTGACATTATAGTGACCACGCATGGGTGTTATTACGTATTTTGTATAAGCGTTTAACTCTGTTATGAGCGAAATGGCATTATCTATGTTCTTGTATCTGGATATGCTCTGGGTAAGGCCCATACCGAAAAAGACCGCGCCGAATTTTGCAGCCTTCAATGTATCCACAAGTTTTGCAAGTTGTTCTTTTGGAACGCCTCCAACCGATTCAGGGACAACATCCGCATGCCCTGAAAGTATGGCGCGAAGAGCCGATATAACAAGGTAATCGCTTCCCTGCTGCACCTGTATGAATTCATCCGCCATAGCTGCGGTTTCTGTCTTTCTTACATCTACCACTATGACTTTTCGTCCTTTTCGTCCTTTTTCCTGGAAGAATCCTTTTGCGAAGACTGAATATCGCCCCATATGCCTTGGGTGGGCATGCACCGGATTGCTTCCCCAGAATACTGTTACATCTGAACGGTTCTTTATCTGGCCAAGGGTTGCTGTCGGAAGACCCTTTTCATGAACTGCGAGCGTTGATGGCGCATGGCATACTGTTGCTGTATTATCGATAATTGCCCCAACTTCCTCTGCCAATAGTATGCCTTTCTTATGGACTTCACAAAGCGCTGAAGCCCAGCCGTACAATAAAGGTCTTTTTGATTTGAAAAGTATCGCAGCGGCTTCGTTTATGGCTTCTTCATAAGAAACTTCTTTGAACTCGGATTTCTTGTCTGCCCTCATCATCGGGGCTTCTATCCTGTGATGCCCCATTATTTTTGCCGATCCCAGTTTGCAGGCATTTTTGATATCAGTTATTTTGTTGTTTTCCACAACAATTGTCAGGTCATCGCACAAGCAGCCGCAGAACGGGCAAAGTGCATCTGTTATTACTGTCATTACTTATACCTCGCGATCAAATCTTTCATTGATAAAACTTTTTTATCAGTAGGCTCTAACCGTGCCTTAATTCCTTTAAATCCCGGCATCCCGCAACCCTTTGTATCAGGATCAACAACGGCATTTGCCCACGGGCCCATAGGAATGAATGCCATCCCATCCGGATTACCATTATTCTCTTTTAATTTTACAACCACATCACCGTGATCTGTCTTGACCGATATCTGGCTTCCGGGCTTGATCCCCAGGAGACCGATATCCTTGGAATTCAATTCACATAAGGCAGTCGCTTCCTGATAGTCCAGGGACGTCTTGTTTTCAATAGTTGCTCCCTGGTTTATTGTTCTTCCAGTTATCAATATTGCATTTAATGTCATCTTGCACTCTCTTATTTTTAATATTCGTAAATTACTTCCTTATTTAAAAAGGATTTGATTTTGTTTGAATAGATTCAATTAGAAGAAAAGGAAAAAGAAAAGGTACCGCAGATTAAATGGTTCGTTCCAATACAATACGGTACGAATTAAATAATTACGCACGTTAATTTTTTTTTCGAAGAAAAAAAAATTATACTTCTACCAGCTCGCTGACTGGTTCAATTACAATATTTTGATCGAACGTGAGGTCAATTTCAGGCAAAATATCAACATAATTTACAAGTTCGTGATATATTTCATGCCTTGGACTCACAATTATTACGTGTGCCGGCGGATGGATCTTCCGAAGCCTTCCAATGGCAACGCTTGCCTGGTCTTCAAGAGGAACTATCGCAGCGGACGAACAGCACGATCTTAATGGACTTTTCATTATATGCGTCAGAATGTTATCTGCAAAAGTTGGGTCTAATTTTCGTGCCCCATCAGAAAATGTCAAATTTGCATATCTAATAAGGTCGTATAATGCTATTTTTACTTTCGACACATCATCTGCTCTTACTACAGCCATCGAATTCATTTTTGCCCCCATGTTTTTATGTTTTTCATATTTATCCACCTTATGATTGACACCAATACATATGCTGATGCTACTCACATCTATACATGCTTATGATTAGCACCAATATATATGCTAGTACTACTCAAATAGTACAATAGTGCTACTTTGGTACTACTATATATTAATTATGATCTCCGTGTTATCTGTGACTCTGTGGCTTTTTTTCTGAAGCTACTGAGACTCAGAGGCGCAGAGGCCAAAAAAAAATAATTATACCAACATGTAAAGTAACGGTCACAAATTACGCCATAGTTTATATCATGCAAAATCTTATAGTCGCTGATGAAACAGGACTTCCTTCGCTATTTTCCTAAGAAATCATGCTATCCAAACCAGCTGGAAGCAATGAATACGATCCATGACGCCTTATTAAAAAAACAAATTGTTCTGTTTGAGGGAGCCTGCGGCACAGGTAAAACCCTGAGTTCCCTTGCTCCTGCCCTTCATATCGGGAAAATAGAGAAAAAAACCGTAGTCATTGCCACGAATGTCCACCAGCAGATGGCCCAATTCATTGAGGAAGCAAGGGAAATAAGAAAACAGACAGATATCAAAGTCGTTGTCCTGAAGGGCAAGATGCTGATGTGCCCGAAACCCAATATGGATTATGATACATGCAGTGCAAAAAGAGAAAATACATATAAATTGCTGGAGCACGAAAAAGACTTCGGGGAATTAAAAAACGAAATAAAATCGGTAAAAGACAAGGTAAAAAGGGATAAAGATCCAACTTTAATCCAGCTGCAAAGGGAATTAAGCACTGAGTTCGACAGGGAAGAAAGACTGCTCCATGAAACCGAGAAAAACTCATGTGACCTGCTTCTTGAAATGCTAAAACGCGACACAGATGACTTTCGAGCATGGCTGTTCGCAAGTGTGCGCACGCCTGAAGAAGTGGCAGACTGGGCATTATCGAATAACGCATGCGGTTACGAACTTCTGAAACGTTATATGAAAGAAGCTGACCTTTTGATCTGTAACTATCACCATTTTCTTGATGAAGATATCCGCACGAATGTCCTGGGATGGCTTGATAAAGGCCTCTCGGACATAATAACGATATTTGATGAAGCCCACAACATCGAATCAGCCGCGCGTTCCCATTCGTCCATGACCCTCACTGAATATACACTCAACAGGGCTCTTGATGAGATCGAATCAAATGCTGATGTTCCTATTTCATTAGATGCCGATACACTTTTAAAGGTTCTTCTTGAAACCATAAGATCGACATATAATATACTTCTTGATAAGGAGTTTGGCAAACGTGAAAGAATTGGCAAGGATTGGTATGACTTAAGAATAGCAGATCCACAAGAGCGCACAGACATGTTCAGGGCAAAACTTATGGCAGCCCTGGAAAAAGCGGGTATCAAAAAGCTTGATGACTCGATTGAACATTTGAGAAGTTTTGGGTTGAAAATTGATGCATTCTATGAAAAACAATTCAATGAAGGAAAAAGCCCTATCAAGAAAATATGCAGTAGTTTAAATACCGCAATTTTCCTTTTTGATTACGTCAAATTCTCAAACGATAAAAGCTATTATCCGATCTTGAATGTGAAGCGTCAGAATTCTGAAATCTCAGGCAGGCTTGAATTATTCACCTGCATCCCTAAAAATGTCACAGCGCCGTTATTTAATTCGGTTCATTCAGCCATACTTATGTCAGCTACGCTTGCTCCTTTTGATACCATAAAAGCTACGCTTGGGATTACCCGCGATACGCGCGAATTATCTTTCGGGATCACTTTCCCGAAGGAAAGGCGTCTTACACTAGCTGTTTCTGTTCCAGCTCTTTTTTCAAAAGATAGGGACAACCCCAGGACAAAAGAGACGATAACAAAAGTCCTTAATGATATAATTGAGCAAACTGAGGGCAACGTGATCATATTTTTCCCCAGCTTTTTTGAAGCTACCCAATACCGGAACAGGATTAACTGTGATGTACCCATATTCCTTGATGAGGTTGGGGTTTCAGCTCAGTCAATCAGGGATGAATTCTTTAAGTTGGGCGAATCCGGTAAAAAAGCCGTGCTTATTTCATATATGTGGGGAACGCTCACTGAAGGTGTTGATTATAAACATGGACGGGGAAGGACTGTTGTCATAGTAGGCGTTGGATATCCTGCCCTGAATGACAGGACGCGCGCCGTCGAATCTGCCTATGACTCTGAATTCGGGCATGGCTGGGAATATGCTATTGAAATACCGACCATCCGTAAAGTAAGGCAGGCTCTGGGTCGTGTGGTTCGTTCTCCCGGTGATTATGGGGCAAGAGTGCTGCTTGATGGGCGTTATACGTCTGTATCAGAAAAGCGTTATGGTAAATATTCTGTTTTTAAATATTTCCCGAAAGAAGAAAGCGCCGAGATCATTGATGTTGAACCTGATCGCGTCAAGTATTCATTGATGAACTTTTTTAATGATATGAGAAAAAATGCGGTAAAAACTGACGAAAAAATACAGAAAAACTAGCTAAAAATTATATTAAAAAACAGAAAAACGACTTTATGCCGTTTTTTCTGCGATTGCGAATTTTCGCATTACTTTGTTGACTTTTATTGTTACCTTATCGCCGACTTTTGTTTGCGGCACAAAGATAACAAAGCCCTCTACTCTTGCAATTCCGTCGCCTTCTTTAGCAACATCATCTATCGATACATCATAACTTTCTCCGACTTTTACCGGAGCAATTTTTTCCTGATATTCACTCAAAATTTACACATCCTTAACATTCGATCAAAAGTCCATCATGGAAAACATGACTGCAGAAATAGAATGAACTTTTTACTGCCGTAAATGCTGCTTCCAAAACAGACTTAAATCTTAAGTGGTTATTGTCTTTACATTATATTAAACTTTGCTACAAAATCCCGGAAAATAAATGAAAATCCAGCTGCGACAAATGCATATCCTTTATATAATCCATATTCTGTAATGTACTCGATGCTTCGAACACGCCTGCGTGATTTCATAATCACAAAAGATGACTGGATATTCGCTGTTGCAGATTACTGTCACGAAGACGGTATCCGCTCCATCCTGAGGTATGTCCCTGACCCGAATGGCGCAAGAGGCGTCGTAAAGAAATACCGTAAGTTGGATTTTGATGACTCTTTCGTTTTCATGAAAACGGCGCGCCCTGAATGGGTAAGCGATGTCCATATCGTGCCGTGGGATCACGTCAAAGAGATACTTGCGCCAAATGTTAAGCTGCCTTTGATAGCAAAAAGGAATGAAAAATTAAAAACAATTATCAGGTCGCTTGAAAAGTTTGTGCCTGCTGACAGGATGGGGGTGACAGGTTCTCTTCTTCCCGGCCTTGAAATTGAGTCCTCAGATATTGATTTTATTGTATATGGAAATTCCTGGTTCACTGCAAGGGATATAATAAAACGCGAAAAAGAAAAGAAAAATCCCATAACCGAAATAAGCGATGATATGTGGATCGATATTTATAAGAAACGAAAACCAGATATCCCTTTTGATGAATTCCTGGCACATGAGATAAGAAAGGGCAACAGGGGCATGGTCGGCGATACTTATTTTGACCTTCTCTATGTCCGGGATTGGACAGATTTAGCGCCATGCATGCGAGGAAAAGACCTGGGTGTAATGACCCTTGAAGCCACGGTCACAAATGCTGATTTTTCATTCGACAGCCCCGCGATATATAAGATAGATCATCCCGAAATAGATTATGTCCTGTCATATACACACACATATGCCGGGCAGGCGCTTGTTGGAGAGAGGATCGAGGCGCAGGGGATGCTTGAGATCGTCGGGAATATGAAACGTCTGGTCGTGGGGACAAAAAGAGAACCAAAAGGTGAATGGATCAGGTCGCTGACGCTGCTTGAGTCGTGATTCATCAGTCATCGGTATAAATATTGATGAGTTAGTTCTTTTTTATAACCGAGTTTGGATTCCTGACCAAGGACAGAGGCATCGCACGAAGCGCAGCGGAGTGCGGTGATTTGTCACTGCCGTGCTGCGTCCGTCTTCATGCATCCATATTTGTGTTGAAAACGGGCACGTAAGAGAGAATCAGAAATAACCTTTCCACCTAAAGTCAAAACTTTTCATCATGCGATGATTAGGGCTTTGTTAAATAAGTGCTTTCTGTTTAAAAAGTCGAAATTTTGTTTAAAAAGTAATTATGAAGATATTGGAAGATTTTTTATGGCGATTTCTTTCAAATTTTCCCAGCCATATAATTTTACAGAACCTATATATATCTTAGAATCTTTTACCCTCAATTCTAAAGCTCTTTTACTTGAGAAAGATACCACAGCAGGAAATATCTTTTCATTAGATTTTATGAATATTTGTTTTAAATTGTTAATGTGCACTCCTTCAAAACCGTCTGGATTCACCTTACATTCAAATGATTCTCCCATATCCTCATTAGCTATGTAGAAAAACACATCAACACTCTTCTGGCTCATCCATGAATCAATGCATATATAACAGCTTATATGAGACTCACAGTCGTTTCCATATTTCTTTTCTAATAGTTTGTATACTAATCTTTCCAATAGAGCGCCCCTTAAATTTGCACATTGCATTTTGTCATTGTAGATGTGCCATAAAAATATTGTATAAACTTGCAATTTCTCAGATAATTCTGGGCGAGTATATAGATTATTCAAAATTTGAATGTAGTTTGAAAATTCATGGAGATTAAATATAGAATTTATTATATTAACTATTTCTTTATATAAAAGCGTATTATCATTTAGCAATAAATCTACAACTTGATTTACTCGGTTATCCTTGTGGAAAACATCTCTATCATTTTTGGATATTATTTTTAGATTCACCAATATCCTCTCTTGGTTTCTTGAAAAGACACTCATATTTTACATTCATGTTTTTGAAAATTGGAAATAATACTTTATCCATTTCGTTAGTTATTTTAGGCAAGACTTTTTTGCGAATAAACTCGTTCATTGTGGGGGAATCTTTTTGTTCTTTTTCAATATCGAATGGCTCTTTCAGAAAGATTAATCCTTTAAATTCTGCATCAATTTCTAAATCATACTCAGCATGTGAAGGGATTGTATATAATGCATACAAATTTATTTTCCCTTTGTCTTGTTTTTGTTCAAATGCAAATTTAATTTCGGCAGGCATGGATTTTTCTTTAAGTTTTTTTTCAGATATATTTTTTTTAGATTCTTCTGATTGACCACTAATTTTTATTGCATTGATTTTTCTTAATTCAAAACTTATGTTTTCTATTTCTAAAGTTCCCATATATGACCAACTATTTTTTAATAAATTCTTTGCCCACATCTAAAAAGAATTTGTGAAATTCTTTCCTATCTTCTCTATTGCCTTTGCACTCCACTCTAAATTCGGTTACTTCCCCTCTGGATATTTTTCTTATCGAACCTATTTCACAAGCATAATCATGTTTTGCTCCTCTTAGTTCCAAGTCATCTATTCTATCGAAATATCTATACGCTATATCATACATCTCGATTTCTTTGTTCCTACCCTCAAGTAAAAGTTCTTTTTGTGATAGATTAATGACTTGTCCTAACTCCCCAAGTTTCTCAATACTGTCTGCTTCTATGCCTTCGACAGCATTTTTTAATTCTTCTAAACACTCTTCTTTTATCCAATCAATAAGAGGGTCATCTTTTAATTCAGTAATTCTTTGCTTTATTTGGTCGAGCTTTTCCTCGTCCATAAAATCAATTAAAGTTAATTGGGGAATCTTGTATTTGTTCTCTATAATTTCATTTATTGCTTTAAGATAATTTAATGCAAACCCTGAGACCAAGAATTTAGATGAAATTAAACAAATGTTTTCATGACTGTTTTTATCTAACCAAAATAATTTATCAACATCCTTAACTGTTTTTTCTGCATTTGGAAAATAAAACTTCTTTCTTTTAGCGTCAGTAATCAGTTTTTTAAGTTTTCTAGGTACTTCTGGCAATTCATCTTTTTTTAATTCTTTTGATACCAGTTCATTATTAGTCATAATCTTAATTCAAATAAGTAGTAGACATATATTAATCAATACCATATTATAGCTTTTCCTAAAAACATCATGTAATTTAATAATCTCATCTATATGCACGCCAACAATCCCTATTGCCTCTTTGACTTTTCTCTATCCATCCACGTTTATGAAATTCTTTTAGATGCTTATCAGCAGATCAGATATTATAATTTATGGACTTTTTTTTGAGTCCGTTGTATAATGTTCTCCAAACAATCCAAGGTTCATATATATTTCGTCCCCTTTTTTCTTTACTCATTTCATGCATCCTCCCGTGATAGGACTTTAGCGAAGCGGAGTCCGAGGTAGTGACTCAAAAATCGAGATTTTTTGATTCCCCCGGATAAGTCAAACGCCGGGCAAACCCAACCGCAGCAGAGCTGCGGAGTATAACGATAAAATAAAATCTATCCGGTTCATCCTGTAAATCCTGTCGATTGTTCTTTGTTTTAATAATTTGGTTTGAACCGGGAACACGGATGACACGGATCGGACGGATTTTCACGGATCCGTGCGCATCCGTGTCATCCGCGCAATCCGTGTGCTATCTCACGATTTTTCTCTTAACCGATGACGAATGAGCCCTTAATTAGATATGGTCTCTGACCTTATCAAAAATACTCTTGCTCTTTATTTTTTCACCGCTTATCTGGGCAAACTCCCGTAAAAGCTCTTTTTGCCTGTCAGTCAACTTTGTTGGGACTACCACTTTGATCTTCACTAGCTCATCCCCTTTTCCAGAATGGTAAAGGCTTGGAATTCCTTTTCCTTTAAGCCTGAATACATTTCCATTCTGGGTTCCAGGTGGTATTTTCATCTCGGCTTTTCCATCAAGTGTAGGAACGATTATTTCATCGCCAAGCGCTGCCTGTGTGAAACTTATGGTGGCTTCCATGACAATATCATTTTCATTTCGAGTGAAAATACTATGAGGCCTCACATTCATTTCCACATAAAGGTCGCCCGTGGGTCCGCCCTTCTCTCCTGCTTCCCCTTCTCCTGTTACCCGGAGCCTTGAGCCTGTATCAACACCGGGCGGAATCTTTACTTCTATTTTTCGCCTTCTCTGGACATTGCCTGAACCATGGCAGGTACTGCATGGCGAATCGATTATGACCCCGGCCCCGCGGCATGTACTGCATGTTCCTGTTGTCATGAACCTTCCAAACGGCGTATTCTGGGTCTTGTTCACCTGGCCGCTTCCATGACACGAAGAACATTTTTTAGGGGATGTTCCGGGTTTTGCCCCGCTTCCATGACATGTATCGCAGTTTTCTGTTCTTGGGACTTCCAACTCAATTGCTTTCCCGAAAGCTGCATCTTCAAGATTAATAGATAATTCATAAAGAATATCAGAACCTCTCCTTGGCCCTTCTCGCTGAGCGCCGCCCCCAAATATAATATCAAATATCCCACCTCTGCCTCTTGCTGACCCGGTCCCTCCAAAATCCCGGAAGAGATCCTCAAAGTCAACACCCTTGAAAATGTCCTCCTGTGAATATCTCATATCGATACCAGCATGACCGAACTGGTCGTACTGCTGACGTTTATTCTGATCAGATAACACAGCATATGATTCCGATATTTCCTTGAATTTCTCCTCAGCGTCCGGGGATTTGTTCTTGTCCGGGTGATACTGCATCGCTAACTTTCGATATGAAGCTTTAATATCATCTGCTGAAGCTTTCTTGTCCACTCCCAGTATTTCATAATAGTCGCGTTTAGTAGCCATAAATCAGCCTTATTACTACACTTGAATACTTTAATTTTGGCTAAGAAAAGATTTCATGATTTGTAATGGGATATAATCGCAATCTTTTTATTCTCTGGGATCATCACATCATCGTGCGATAGACAGGACAAAAAAACGGGATACTTAGTTCTGGCATTAGGATTGAAATATTCAGAATAAGAATAACGGTGGAAAGTAAAAAATGTCCCTTGAAAATGAAAAATCAACTTATTACACGTATAGTTTAAGACTTGTTCATTTATTAATAATTGCATTTATTTTTTTGATCGTTCCAGCAGGAGCGGTTGATCTGGATGCTCTCAATAATTCATGTATAACCTGTCATGAAGATGTAACCGCAAAAAAAGCTTCTGATAATTACCAGCGATGGTCTGATTCAGTACATTCAAGCTATTTTGTGACCTGTGATGCTTGCCACGGGGGAAACCCAAATGTTAATTTACAAGCAGAAGCTCATTCTTCTATGAAGAATGTCTCTGATCCGCAGAGTCCTATTTATTTTAAGAATATTCCGGAAACATGCGGAAAATGCCACGAAACAGAATTGGAGCATTTTAAGAACACAATGCATTATCAAAGATTAAGGGCTGAATCAAGCGCCCCTTCATGTGCCACCTGTCATAAGCCCCACAGCTTCAAAGTGTTAAAGGCATCAGAACTCTCACCCTTATGCAGCGTTTGTCACAATGAAAAAGACCAGGCAGCTTCGGCAAACGTTCCAGTTGATGCAAAACTTGCTCTTGAAATGGCCACAGAATTACAAAATGAAATAGTTTCGGCTAAAAATTCCATATCTGAAGCAAAGGCTAAAGGAATGGATGTTTCTTTAGCCCAGAATGATTTGGATAAGGCAATATCAGTTATGAAAGATGTTCCATCCCTATGGCATAGCTTTAACCTGAAGCATTTTGATATACAGATCCAGACCGGGATAGATTCTGCGAAAAAAGCCCAAAATAGACTGACTGTAGTTGAGCCCACTGTACCACCTGTCCCCGGAATTGGGATAGTTGTAATTCTGGGAATAATCACTACATTATACATTATTAGAAAACGGTAAAGGGATTAAAATGGATAATATATCATTAATAGATGTAATCAAGCATCGGATTTCCAAGTATAAGCTGCCAATAATAATAGTGTTGTTCGTATTGCTTTTGACAACATTAGTAATTTCAGTAAAAGTGCTGGAGATTTCAGAGAATCCCGCCTTCTGTGGTAAGAATTGCCATATAATGAGACCTTATTATGATTCCTGGAGAACTTCCTCGCATACAGATGTAAAATGTGTAGAATGCCATTATGAACCGGGTGTAATAGGTCATATAAAAGGCAAGCTCAATGGGCTTATGCAATTCTATAGTTATGAGACAACGGTTGAAGAATATGACGGAAAATTATATGCCAAAGTTATGGATAATAACTGCCTAGTATGTCATGAAGGACGCATTTTTTCACAGGATGTTCCATTAAAAAATATTCCATTCGCAGGGATCAATTTCAGTCATAAAAACCATTTGCTAAAACCAAATAGAGGTATTCAACTGACATGCACAAGCTGCCATTCTATGCTTGTTATCGGCATGAAAGAACACCAGTCAGTGTCTGATCCTTCATGTTCCCAATGTCACCCGAATATTGTACAGAATGATATAGGTCATCTTGTGGTTACAACTACAACATGTTTTACCTGCCACTTCAGGGATGTTGAATCCGACAGTTCGATATCCAGATGTCCATTGTGTCACGGACCTCCAAAAGAAATGCATAGGACTTATACGAACTTCAATCATACGAGCCATCTTGGTCGCGGAGCGGTGTGCCAGACATGCCATATAAATATTTCAGGGGGTGCAAGTGACATTGTTTCTAAGGACAAATGCAATTCATGCCATTATAATCCGGAAAGAGTGGCAAGATATGATGATTTCAATTTTGTGCATAAGAACCATGTCACAAACAACAAGATCGCATGCTACAACTGTCATTCCGATGTAAAACATTCACCCGGAATAAAGGAAAATCTTTGTGCCAACTGTCATAAAGGTGAGCATCCAAGCGATTGGTTGAATACCCATAAGTCACAGGTCCTAATAGGACAAGTTTGCAACGATTGCCATCAGCCAAAATTCTGCGCTGACTGTCATGCGACAGGAAAATCAGACCTATTGGCAAAATAAATTAAAATATTAGTCATCTCCGTAAAATTCCGGGGATGACTAACCACCATAAAGTATATCTATTGATATACCCATAAAGTAAAATATGTTTAATTGCATAAATACATGCAGTTAGCATTATGCGAATAAACTCTTAGGAGATATTTATCTTAACTTTTATAAAGTTGTATTTATGGTTCTTAATTGTTTTAAATATATATTAAAGAGGTTAGAAAGAGATAGCTATTAAGCTATTTCGTAAAAAATTTATGGAAAGTTTTAAAAATTTGGGCATTAGTGAGCCTGTTTTGAGATCGATCAAAGATGAGAAATTCGAAAGCCCCAGCGAAATACAGGAAAAATCAATTCCTTTGATCGTTGCTGGAAATGATGTTATAGCCGGGTCTGCAACAGGTTCGGGAAAAACGCTTGCGTTTGCTTCTGGTATCCTGAAGACATGCGAAAAAGGAAAGGGTATCCAGGCTTTGATCCTGACCCCCACGCGAGAACTTGCGGAGCAGGTAGCACAGGCGATATCGAAATTTTCAAAGTACAGGCCTTTAGAAGTTATTGCTGTATATGGAGGCGTAGGGATCAATCCGCAGATAAGAGGATTGCAGACCGCAGATATTGTAGTTGGAACACCCGGCAGGATCCTTGATCATGTGGAACGAAGTACTATTAAATTCGGCAGGGTAAAAACCCTTGTTCTTGATGAAGCAGACCGCATGTTAGATATGGGATTTAAGGATGATGTAGAGAGAATTATCCGGAAATGCCCGACAGAAAGGCAGACACTCTTATTCTCTGCAACAATTTCAAAAGAGGTTGTCCAGCTTTCCAAACGCTATATGAATAAACCACTTCAGGTCTCGGTTGATTCTTATGTTGACCCGAAAAAACTTATCCAGACCTTTTATGATGTTGGAGATGAACTGAAATTTTCATTACTTGTGCACCTGCTCAAAAATGAATCCTCAAATCTTGTTATGGTTTTCTGTAATACCAAACGAAATACTGACAAAGTCACAAAGAATTTGAGATCTACTGGTATAGACGCCCTCGCGATCCATGGCGGATTAACCCAGAACAGACGCAGTGATGTGTTGGGTTCATTCCATTCAGGGAAATTTTGTGTCCTTGTGTGTACTGATGTAGCTGCAAGAGGTCTTGATATACCTGGTGTATCCCATGTGTACAATTATGACATTCCACGCGAGAGCAAGGGATATATACACAGGATTGGAAGAACAGCCAGAGCCGGAGCGGAAGGTAAGGCTATAAATATACTTTCAAAAACTGATTATGATAATTTTTCAAGAGTTTTGAAAGAAAATGATGTGGAAATAACAGAAGAGACACTGCCTGCTTTCCAGAAAATCGCAATGAAAATGCCAGATAGAGGGTCGAATAAGCCTTTCATCAGAAGAGAACAAATAAGTAGCAAGCGCAGGCCTCGTACAGATAGGTCAACTCCACAAAGACGGGCAAGACGTAATTGAGTGAAAAGTCTGGAGACTTTTTATCCTTCTAAACAACGAACTAATACGAACTGAAACGAACTCCTGTATTGTGAGTTCGCATTGAGTTAGTCAGAGTTCGTTGTTAACTTTTTCATACTATTAATTAACCTAACTTTTATATCTTAACAAATTAAAATAGTTCCTTATGGGAACCGTTAGTGCAAAGAAAAGGCTTGAGATCATTGAGAAAGATGTCATCCCTTCCATGTTCGTTGGCGTACTCGCAAAGGACGATAAATGGTTGGAACATACGCTTAAGGAGACCTTGCCCCTTCTCGAAAAGCGAGCCCTTCGCCTGGCGCAGGATTGCACGAAATCCGGGGAATGCGCGCAGGATGATCCGCTTGTTGATGAAAAAAGGATCAGGACAATGTTTAAAGATACTTGCTTGAAACTTGAAAAGGAACATCTGACAAGGGAGTTAAAATCAAGATACAGTCATTAACTATATATCATGAAATTACGATTTATCCCCTATGCAGGAGCTTTCAAAGAAGAAGTTCGAAGAAGAATATTCGCAATGGATAAGCTTTGCTGCTAAAGATATTGCCTTTTCCATGAACAGGTTAAAGGCAGGCAACCTGAAAAAGATCATCAAATTCAACGAACAATATCTTGAAAAACCTGAATCCGTTTTTGGTACTTGCGGGCTTGAAACTATCAAAAAGTTAACCACACAAAATATCCTATTTCTTTCAACCGATGCCATCGTCTTCTCGCAGAGCATCTTTGCCCCTTTCCCTGGTGTTTTTGATTATGCTGTTGCCCTGAACAGGCGTTATTATATCGAAGGTTCATGGTATTCAATAATAACCCTGAACTCAACTTACCTGGAAGAAGCAAGTGAGACTATTTTAAAATATGCGCTTTTCCATGAACTCCTGCAAAAAGAGATATATGAAGAAAATATGAGGAACGGTATCCGAAAGTTTTCTCCTGAGGAAAAACGAAAAATAAGCAATGAAACATTGGAAAAAGCGATAGAAAGCTCAGGGATATCACCTGAAGAGCTAATGAAAGAAAAAGACCTTATGCTTCATATCTCATCGAATTCACCTCTTATCCCCAAACCGTTCGCTGAAACAGCGCTTTATCATTATGTTGAAAAAAACCTTGATGATCTTAAGGATTATCGAGAACAGAGCAGAACTGAAAAAGAGGATACTATCGGAAAGAAATTGAATTCTGATTTTAAGGACTGGCTGGATTTTTCCACAGAAACATACAGGAAATTCATAAAAGAAGTAGAGAAAGAATTGAACTACATGGATTACGGATATGCATGAGGTTATTAGCGATTTCTGATACACACATCGAATCAGGCTCCATCATTGAGTTACTGCCGGTTGGGCTTGTGAAATTAATAAAACAGGCTGATATCGTCATCCATGCAGGGGATTTTGTCACAAAACAGGCATATGATGATCTAAAAGGGATTTGCAGGCTTGAAGCTGTTCACGGGAACATGGATGAAGTGAAATTAAAGCATTTGCTCCCTGAGAGGAAAATTATCAAAGCTGATGGTGTTAAGATCGGAATAGTACACGAAGCAACACTTTCGATCAATGATACGACCGGCGCACGCTACATGGCAAAAGAAATGGATGTTGATGTTCTTGTATTTGGGCATATCCATAAGCCAGTGATAGAAAAAAGTGATGTCCTTCTTGTTTGTCCGGGAAGCCCCACAGCGCCAAGATTATCCGAACCAGGGGCAGTCGAACTGGATATCCAGGATGGAGAAATTACCGTAAGAGTAATCGCATTTGAAGGGAAACGGTGTTCATCAATTGAATGCATGAAGGAATTCCATGCGGCATCATTACGAAAAGATTAGAAAGAATTTATCCTTGCAGCCTTTATCAATTCCCCTGTTATTTCAGGCAATTTATCACCCAGCTTCCTGGGTTTTCTGGGTTTGCAGTTTTCAAGAGCATACGCAAAGATAATCGGGATGCCAACCGTTGCGTCAAGATATGGTACAACATTTCCCTCTCCGGCTTTGGGTATCTTCCCCCAGGATTTGCCTTCGTTTATAGTGGCTCCTGACAGCCCTCCCGTATCCGGGCGGTCAACCGTCACCTGTACAACATAATTCTCACCAGGACAATCCATCCCGATTATCTGTGATATCATGGGACCTGTTTGCTGAAGGAAATTCTTGGGAACGCCGCCGCCCACTTCAAGGACACCGCGGGAAATATCGTTTATCATGCTGTCATGAACGATGGCAGCGCTTTCAAGGACGTCCATAGTGGGGGACGGATCGATAAAATCAGCAGGATCAAGATCTGTTAAAACTGAATTTGCATTAGCAAGGATCGGCAGATAACTTGTACACATCCCGACAGATGAGTCCGCAAAACTGGGGACAAAAACGGGAACCTTATTTTTTGATGCACAGGCGATGAATGACTTTTCAGGGTGATTGGCAGTCTCTAAAATTCCTTCTCCAAGAACCTTATAATAATGGGCTGTTGAGAATTTTTCAGGGAATTTATTGTTTTGCGCAGCTTTCTTTGTAAGCGTCTGGATGATCTTATCCTGGGCAATAATAGTTTTTTGCATATCTATATAAACATCATAAATGCGAACGACATTATGTTCTGCAAGTTCGTTATCGTCAGCACAATAATCTCCCTGGTGAACTGGAAGTTTATAAGCAAAGTGCATATCGTGATAAGTGTTTGCGCCAGTTGTAACGATCCAGTCAATAAAACCTTTCTCAATCATTTTGATGATCCCGCCTCCCATACCCACAGGGGTCATAGCTCCCGCCAGCGTTAAACATACTGTTGAGTTTTCATCGATCATGGACTTGAAAAGATGACAAGCCTGCGCAAGTCGTTTGGCATTATAACCCATACCGTCAAAAATCTCATCTACGAGTTGGGTAACGGACATTTTATCAGTAATTTCGATTGGCGAGATCTTTTTCCCATTCCAGTAATCATGTTTATTGTGTTGCATTTGGACACCCCTGTCGATACTATACTTTTACTTTTATATCAAAGCTTTTTCAAATCTTTAAAATCCATTATAGTGGATATCGGGTAAGTGCTGACATTAATTCCGCTTTCCTCAACCGCTGCCATGATATTTGTCCCGGCATATACCACGACCCCTACTTTTCCGGACTCAACCGGGGCATTGAGCACCGATTTTCCGGATTCTCCGATCTGCGTAACATCAGCTATCCCCATGCTCATCGCAGATTTCAGAATATTTTCAGCCTCCACAACAGATGATTCAGGGATCTCGCGCAGGTTTGCAAGAAGCATTCCTGAACCCGTTTCCACTGCGTCAAGAACTCTTGTCATTTTCTTTGAGATGAATATCTTCATAGGATCGATAGAAGTGCCATTATAAACAATAATATCCTCAAAACCTGTTGGTTTCCTTTTTTTCACTTCCAGTAATCCGCCATATTTCGGAGTGACAGGAATACCGCTCTTTAGCAGTATCCCATCGATAGTTATGCTGCACATGGTAGCTATCCCGATTTTACCTTCGGGGATATTAAGATCAGAAAAAGAAGTCCCCTCCTCCATTATTTTGATATATGGGCTGAAAGAATAGCCCTCATTTATAACATGGCGCATTATTTCCACAGTTTCATCAAGGTCTTTCTTGTCGATGATGGAAGTGTTTATGATCACATTTCCCTGCCTCGTCTTGAGATCAAAAGTAGTATCATAGATTAGTTTTTCAATTCTTGTGATTATGAAACCCATCCTGTCACCCACAAGCGCATTTTCAAGTTCTTTTTTCCCGCGCTCTGTGATGATCCGTCCATCGTAGCCCTGACGTTTGGTTAGACCCCGTTCATCAAGAATTCGGAGGTGATAACGGACACCCCTTTCGCCAATGGGATATCCGCGTTCATTCATTTTGTCGGCTATCAGCCGCGCGCCTATAGGCTCCTTGTTTTCATAGAGTATCCGCAGTATCTCTATGAGCTTTCGTTGAACCATTGAGTCTATAGTTGTCGTATTCATTTTGTGTTTATACCTTTGCGCTTAGATCAGGTTCAGGTAACGCTTGATTTCCCAGTCATGCACGCTTATTCTATATGCGTCCCATTCGGCTCTTCCGAGTCTCATGAAATCTTCGTAAACATGTTCGCCAAGTGCTTTCTTGACAATGCTGTCTGTTTCTAGATTATCCAGTGCTTCCTTAAGGCTTCCTGGCAATGATTCTATTCCATGCTCCTTCCTTTGCGCATCATCCAGGTGGAAGAGGTTAAGCGTGGTTGGCTCTCCAGGATCGATCTTGTTCTCTACACCGTCAAGACCAGCCATAAGGATAACGGCGAATGACAGGTATGGATTGCATGCCGGGTCAGGGCTTCTTAGCTCAACTCTTGTGCTTGAGCCTCTTGCTGCAGGAATGCGTATCATGGATGAGCGATTCGCGCCAGACCATGCAATGTATACAGGAGCCTCGTATCCCGGAACAATTCTCTTATAGCTGTTCACGATAGGATTTGTGACTGCTGTGAATGATTTTACGTGTTTCTTCAAGCCGCCTACGAAATATCGCAGTGTATCGCTTACTTGCATGTCCTTTGATTCATCATAGAAAGCATTCTTTCCATTCTTAAAGAGCGAGATATTTGTGTGCATACCTGAGCCGTTTATGCCAAATATCGGTTTTGGCATGAAAGAGGCATGTAAGCCGTGCTTTTGCGCTATGGTCTTTGTGACGAACTTGAATGTGATAACATTATCTGCCGTCCTTAATGCATCACCATATTTGAAGTCGATCTCATGCTGCCCTATTGAAACTTCGTGGTGGGAAGCTTCAATATTGAAACCCATTTTCTCAAGGTTATTCACGATCTCCTGGCGTATTTCTTCAGCCTGGTCAAAGGGTGGGAAATCGAAATATCCTGCCATATCGTGGGGGATTGGTACATCTTTATCGTCTTTTCGTTCGAATGATACCTTTCCATCTTTCATGTTGAAGAAAAAGAATTCAAGTTCAGGACCATTGTTCATTTCATAACCGCGCTTTTTCGCTTCCGCTATCGCTCTTTTCAGGACGTAACGCGGGTCGCCTTCGAAGTGTGCGCCATCTGGCCTGTGGACATCGCATATTAACCTGGCAACTTTGCCGCCGCAAACGTCCCATGGAAGAATACAGTAAGTATTATAGTCTGGTTTCAGGATCATGTCGGATTCTTCTATCCTGACAAAACCTTCGATGGAGGAACCGTCAAATGCTATTCCTGTCGTCAGGGCTTTTTCTGCCTGCGATACGGGAATACCCACGTTCTTGACGTTTCCGCCGATATCTACAAATTGCAGTCTTAAGAACCTGACCTCGTTCTTTGCTATATCATCTAATATGTATTGTTTTGTAAATTCCATATATATATCTCCGATCTTTTTGACTTTATTACTATTTGTTATTATAAATCATTATGTGTAATTGAGAGAGACTTTTTATCTATTCCGCGTTGCCAATTATGTTTTTCACAAACATTTGATCCTGGAAACATATCCGTTATCGGTTTTGCCATTATCTTTTCTCCTTTGATATTTAGATCCCGACATACCCCACATCTGGTTTTTTAGATTCACTTTCAATGAATCAACGTTTACAATATATTACCCAACTTGAGAGATAACTCAAATGAGGGATATGTGAGACCGACTATAGGCTACCGTTTGCAGACTTAAATAGTTTTCGGTGAGAGATTTTAGAATTTCGAGTGTTTTATGAAATTTTCCGGATGAATTATACAAAAATGAGCTTTGCACCTGCAATTACAAGGACAACCGCAAGCAGACGGTAGAGGGTTGTATTTACAAATCGTCGGCTACCAAGACTGGAGCCAATTATACCACCAAGCACTGCTGCAATTGCCCAGGGATAGACAGATTCAGGCAGGAATTTCACACTTGAAAGATGCCCCGAAATTCCAGCTATGGAGTTCACAAGGATAAAAGCGGCAGAAACCCCGGCAGTCTGCTTTGTTTTGGCCCAGCCCATAAACAGGAGGAGAGGACTTAAGAATATACCGCCTCCCACACCTATCGCTCCGGATAATAGTCCAATCCCGGCACCGAAAAGCATAGCCTTGGGAACCGGAACTGGCTTTGCCGAATCTGTAGCTTCCAGGTGCTTGAATTGAAACAGCCGATATGCTGCGAACAACAGGATTAAACCAAGGATTTGCTTATAGACAGAACCCGGAAGCGATAAAGCACCTCCGATAAACGCAAATGGGATAGAACTCACAGCAAATGGCCAGAAGATCCTCCACGAGAAATACCCAGCCCTGAAGAAATGCCATGTGGCTATGATCGCTACAAGAATGTTCAGCACGAGAGCCGTTGGCTTCATAACATCAGGAGCAAGACCGAATAATGCCATTACGGCCAGATACCCTGAAGCACCGGCGTGGCCCACCGAGGAATAGAGCAACCCTGCTGCAAATATCAATAGTGCAATAAAAAAGGTGTCTTCCATAACTTAATATTCTTAATGGGGCGTCCCAAACTCACGTTCCATATTATCCAGTATTAAATTCAATGTTCTATTCATTTCATGGACATTTTCCATCTTTGAAATAATTTCATCCGGCGCCTGAATGTATTTCCCATCCACAAGCTCATCACTGCAATTCTGTAACATGAGATCGATGCTCTTTTTTGAGTATTCAAGATGGCACTGCAATCCTATTGCCCGCCCAAATTCAAACGCCTGGTTCGTGCATCCCTCACTTTGCGCGATCCTTGCCGCTCCATGAGGTATTTTAAAAGTATCGCCGTGCCAGTGAAATGCAGTAAATGTGTCGGGAAGGCTGCTGAATATCGAAGAGTCTCTCGCTTCCCTGGTCAAAGAGACGGGGAACCATCCGATCTCCTTGTATTGGTTCTTGCTGACCTTGCCTCCGAGGACATCTGCGATCAGCTGGGAGCCGAGACAGACCCCAAGGAGGATTTTCTTGCTTTCAATAGCTTTGGAGATAAATTCTTTTTCTTTCTTAAGCCAGGGGAACTTATCTTCTTCGTAGATGTTCATTGACCCGCCCATTATGACCAGCCAGTCAAATTCTCTGGTTTCGGGGAGTTCGTCGTTATTGAAGAGAAGGGTTCTTGAAATGCTGTGTCCTTTGTTCTTTGCCCATACTTCGATGATTCCTAAACCTTCAAACGGTTCATGCTGTAATGAATGAATTCTCATGAATATCCCGATTTTTTTCCAGTAATAGTCTCTATCTCAACCTTAATAATTGTTACAGTATCAATAAATTTTTTTAGGAATTCATAAGAACTGTCTGAATAATGTTCAATTATGATATTCAAAGCTTTTATTTTTTCATCAAAATCATGAATAAAAAAAGCTTTGCCAAATCCGATAACACATGAATATTTTATATCCCAATCACATGGGTTTTCAGATATCAATAATCCACTATAAATATCAAATTCAAAAGATATATTATTATTTTTCTTAATGATATCTATTTTTTTGCCTTCATTGGCAGAATGAAAATACAGGCAATTATCCTTATAACCAAAACAAACAGGAACAATATATGGAGAATTGTTTTCACAAAGAGCGATCCTGCAAACTTTAGATTTGCCTATAATGGATTCTATTTCCTTAATATTTTTGATTTCTTTATCTTTGCGTCTCATAATTAAACCTGTATGTATGCAACAAATCATCCGCTCTTATAATGCCTATTTTCTCTCCATTTTCGATCACGCCTAAGTATGATGCTTTACAGTGCTCAAACATTACGATCGCATCAAGTATCCATTTATCCGAGTCGATCGTAAGCTTGGGTGAGTGCATGATTTCATCTACTGGAATATCAAGTTCGTCTCTTTCTGCTACGGTATTCATAATATCTTCCACAGAAATAATGCCTGCAAGCCTGCCGTTTTTGCTGACAAGCACACTTGTGATCTTGTTTGCCTTCATGAGCTTTGCAGCTTCATTGAGTTGTGTCGCGGTGGAAATGACCACCGGATTTGGAAGGAGGATGTGGCTTATTTTGGACATAGTTATTTTGCCTCGTTCAGTTTGAATAGAACACGCATGACAAGGATCAGACGGATTTTCACGGATCCGTGTGCATCCGTGTCATCCGTGAAATCCGTGTTCCATCGTCGGGTTTTTTCACCTCGCCTTCGGTTCGCACACAATATTCTTTTTCGGGCACCCTCGCGCGCAAGCGCCGCAGCCTATGCAGTTCTCAGGATGCGCCACTGTCATGACCTTGGCGCCGCAGAGGTCATCGGCATTTGGATGATCGATGTACTCGAACACCCCGCGCCCACAGATTTTGAAACATTTTCCACAGCATCCGCAGTCGTTTATATTGCTTCGTACCACAAAAGCGGGAGTCCAGCTCCCGCCTGATGCTGTTATTCCGGTTACGTATTCCATATTTTCACCTCACTGGTGCAGCTTATTAGGATCATATTTATGTCCCAGGATCGCGTTCGTCATCTGGTCAAGCAGGTATATCGAACCGTTGTAGCCCATGATGGAATAGCGATACACGCCCACGCGGTCATATACGGGGAACCCGAAGCGCACAAGTGGAACGCCCTCATCAGCTGCCACATCCGCACCCTTGGAGTTGCCAAGTATCAGTTCTGCTCCATTGGTTTTTACAACCTCGTGGAATTCATACAGATCTGTACCTTCAAGGATCTGAGTATCTGTCCTGTATTCGGTATTTATAGCCTTTATATCAGGTGCAAAGTCCTTATGCTTCGTTGCGGTCATGGCAACCGTGGGGTTCATCCCGGCTTCAGCGCAGAACCTGACGATAGCTGATACAAGATCAGGGTCGCCGAAAATCGCAACCTTTTTTCCATACATATAGTGGTGCACGTCCACCAAGCTGTCTATCAGGCGCCCGCGCTCCTTTATGATCTCATCAGGGATCATTGCACCGCTTAACTTGCAGATATTCTGCACGAACCTGTCCGTGTTGATGACTCCGATGGGAGCAGCATCAAGCATAGAAGGCACGTTGAACTTGTTCTTGAGATACGTAGCTGCCAATCCTGCTGTCCTGCATATCGCTATTGTGCCCAGTGAGTTTGCAGAATCTGCGATGTCGGCAAGACTTGTCCCCCCTTCAGGTAGTGCGGATTTGTGCCCTCCTGGCAATATGGGACTATCAAGGGTTTCGGAGATATCTGAAAGGAATATGCTTTGCACATTCATTAAGCGCAGCATGTTCTTTATCTCCCTGATATCACCAGGATTGATTATTCCCGTGATAATGTTTATTTTGTTATTTGGCTCACCCTTTACTGCCATTGTTTCCACAAGCGTCTTAAGGGCATTATCATATCCTGTGAGATGTGTACCAACATAGCTTGGTGTGGACGCCGGGAATATCCTCATCGCATCACCAGGGGTAAGTGCGTTCTTGGATATCAGTTTCACATCGTCGCCTATTGTCTCACTCATGCAAGTGGTACAAATACCAATAGCAGCCGGATTCAGCCTGGACTTGACGTTTTTTATAGCTTCTGTCAGGTTCTTGGCTCCGCCATATACCGCAGCATCCTCGGCAAGCGATGAAACTGCAACTTCGGCTGATTCCCTGAAATGGCGCGCGATATTGTAGCGGGGATATGTGCTGCATCCCTGGGAACCATGCACCAGCGGGACGCAGCCGTGAACTCCCATATACGCAAGTATTGCACCCATTGGCTGACACATCTTGGGCGGATTAATTGTAACGCTTCGAGTTTTACGAACCGTCTTGATAGGTTCAGAACTCTCACTCATCAAAGCCATTTACGTCACCTCCAGGGGAAGGTTGATGAACTTCCACACAGGGCTGTTTACTGCAACATCAATATCCTTTGCGAAATTCACGAATCCCTCAAAGCCTGCATACGGTCCTTCTTCGTAGGAATGACCGTTGATAAAGGGAATGCCAAGCTTGTAGGTCAGGTATTTCTCCTTCAAGCCTCCGATAAAGAAATCAGGTTTGAGCTTGACCAGGTATTCCTCGATCTCAAGAGCATTTGGATTGTCTATACAGATATGTCCGGGCTTTGCTTTCTCCATTATTTTTTCATAATCGTCCTTGTGACCGAATGTCGTTGCCGTCAGGATCGTTTCGATGCCCAGCTCCCGCATAGGCCCCATCCAGTGCCAGGCTCGCGGCGCTCCCTGGTATATGAAGCACTTCTTGCCATCGAGTTTCTTTCGATAGTGATCGATCATGGGCTGGTACTTTGCAAGCTCTTCTGCTATCACTTTTTCTGCATTCGCTTCAAGGTGGAAGAACTTCCCAACATCACGAAGCGCCTGTGCAGTCTGCTCCATTCCAAACAGGGATACATTGATATATGGGACACCGTATTTTTCCTGGATCATCTTCGCTATGTAGGTGGATGATCTCTGGCACTGCACGATATTCAACTTTGCCCTGTGCATGATTGGAATATCATTATAGGATGCGTTCCCGGTAAATACGGAAAGTACCCGCACACCCATCCTTTCAAAAAGCGGCTTGACTATCCAGGCATCACCGTCAATGTTGAATTCACCGACAATGCACATATCGTACGGAGTTGTCTCCTCAGGTTCCGCTGTCCCGACCACTTTTTCAAACAGCGTGCGGTTGGCTATGTGGTGGCCGAGGGACTGGCTTACACCACGGAAGCCCTCGCAGTGGAATGGTATTACTGGAATTCCTATCTTTTCCTGCGCCTGCTTGCATATAGCGTCTGTATCATCACCTATCAGCCCGACAACGCATGTGGAATATACGAACACGGCCTTCCCTTCAGGGAACAATTCATAGGATTCAATTATTGAGTTGTAGAGCTTTTTTGCTCCCCCAAATATTACATTTTCATCTGTCAGGTCGGTACTGAAGCAGTACTTCCTGTGCAGCTTCGTATCAGAGAGGTTTCTGCGCGTGCCCCATGTATAGTAGGCACAGCCAATTGGCCCATGTACAAGCTGGATAGCATCCTTTACAGGACCTCCAACCACTCCCCTGCAACCTGCGAACGTGCAGCCGCGCTCGGTCATGTCTCCTGGAACTGTCTGGACATTGCACATGGGCAACACTATGTTCTCAGGGTCATGACATACGATATGCGGCTTACGCTGCGGTATTGATATGTCGCATTCCGGTAATATTGTTGTCATTTTTTTTTCTCCTTTTTTATTTAATAAAATCAACCACAAAGGACACAGAGTTCACAGAAAGATGTTGTTTTTCTCTGTGTCCTCTGTGCGCTCTGTGGTTTTTTAATAGTTGATCGATATCTACTTTATTGCCTGTTCTCCACTTTCTCCTGTTCTCACTCTAACTGCATCTTCCACAGGGCATACGAAGATCTTGCCGTCACCGATGTGACCGCTCTGGTTTGTCCTGATAATGGTCTCAACCACTTTTGGTACATCCTCATCCTCGACCACTGTTGAGATCATCCGTTTAGGGATAAAGCGCATGCTAACGCCTGTATTTTTCTCTTCCATATCCATTAATGCAGGATCAAGTTCATAATTCCAGCCAGGGTGTCCTTTCTGTTTGCCCCTTCCTTCCACGCTTACCATTGTAAGCGCTGGAACACCTATTCCCAGGAGACCTGCCTTGGTCTCCTGCAAATTGTGCCTTCGGATTATGGCGATAACTTCCTTCATGATTTCACCTATAATCCTGAGGCGCCTGTCCTCACGGTGTATGCCTCTGAAACATCGGTCACGAATATCTTGCCGTCGCCGATATTGCCGGTGCGGGCACTGTTCTGGATGACCTTTATCGCTTTCTGGACATCCGTATCCTCAACGACAAGCATCAGCATTACTTTGGGCAGTTCATCGTAACATACTGTCCCTACCCTGATACCCTTCTGCTTGCCGCGCCCGAAAACGTTCATCTTGGTGAGGGAAATAAACCCCTCTTTTTCCAGGTGCTCTACAACTTTATCTTCCTTGTTTGGCCTGATTATTGCACGTATCATCTTCATGTTATCACTTCTCCACAATACCGAATTGTACCATCATGTCCTCAAGCTCCTGCATCGCCATGGGCTTTGGTATCACGAAATTCGTGTTCCCAATGATGTTTTTCGCAAGCGACCTGTAAACCTCAGCCTGCTTGCATGTGGGATCAAAATCTATGACGGTCTTGCGGTTGATCTCTGCCCGCTGCACAATATTATCCCGCGGCACGAACTGGATCAAATGTGAACCGATCTTTTTTGCGAATTCGGTCAGAAGTTCAAGTTCATTATCCACATTACGGGAATTGCATATTATGCCGCCAAGACGAGCATCGCCGTTCTCTGCGAATCTCACTATGGCCTTGCAGAGGTTGTTTGCAGCATAGAGCGCCATGAGTTCCCCGCTTGCCACGATGTATATTTCTTTGGCGTAACCTTCCCGTATGGGCATAGCAAAGCCTCCGCATACTACGTCACCGAGCACATCATAGAAGACGAAATCGAAGTCTTCATTATAAGCTCCGAGCTCCTCAAGCAGTTTTATTGCCGTGATAACTCCTCTTCCGGCACAGCCCACGCCTGGTTCTGGACCTCCTGCTTCGACGCACTTTATCCCGCCAAAGCCAGTGTGCTGGATAACATCAAGAGTTACGCCGCCCGGTCCGTTGTCGCGCATGGTGTCAAGCACTGTTGCCTGCACTTTTCCCCATAGGAGCATCCTTGTTGAATCTGCCTTGGGGTCACATCCTATCTGCATTACGCGCTTTCCGATCGAAGCAAGCGCAGCGGTAAGGTTCTGGGTTGTTGTGGACTTACCGATCCCGCCTTTTCCGTATATTGCTATTTGTCTCATTAATCCTCCTTTAAGGTAAACGACAGCCTACTGGAGATTTAATAATATTTAAAGATTTTCAGTATAAAAATTAAGTGTATGTTTTGGAATCCACTTCACTCAAGATCCATATGCATTTCAGCAGGCATAGTTAGGGGGCAAAAGAGAACTTAAAAAATAAAAACATCTAAAAAAATGGACGCAAATAACCAGATATTTAAATGCGTCCTATTTTTTCATTCATCCATCAAGAAACATTTCCTCTATGGCAACTGCACCCCTGCCGCAGTCAGTACATGATGCCACAGCCATCCCTTGAATAAATTCTGCACTTGTCAATAAGATCTCATGCTTACAGTTTGGACATTTGTAATGTTTATCTGATATTCTTCTCATATTACTTTCCTGCCAGTAAACGGCAATCTACTGAACATCTAATAGTATATAAGTATAACTCAATTATTAGAAATATTTATATACTATTAAATCTACACTAACTGACCGTATGCCGTGGTAAAAAGGCAACAAAAATTCGAGGTGATATGAAGTGTACAAAAAATTAGGAAATATAAGATGCGCTGGTTTAATCGCAGCAGTCTTTTTAATATTAGCAATGCCTGCTTTAGCCGATGACGCAGGAGCGATCAATTCAGGAGATACAGCATGGGTACTTGTTTCGGCTGCCCTTGTTATGTTAATGACACCTGCGCTGGGGCTTTTTTATGGCGGGATGGTCAGGAGAAAGAATGTCCTGGCGATCATTATGCAAAGCTTCATAATTCTGGCTCTTATAAGCATCCAGTGGGTGCTTTTTGGATACAGTCTTGCATTTGGCCCGGATACGGGAAGAGGATTGATCGGCGGTCTTGAATGGATTGGACTTAACGGTGTGGGAGCGGCGCCTAACCCTGATTATGCAGCAACAATACCTGCGTCGGTATTCATGATATTCCAGATGATGTTTGCTGTGATCACACCAGCATTGATAACGGGAGCCTTTGCCGACAGGATGAAATTCAGCACAATGATGGTTTTCAGTGTTCTCTGGGCAACTCTTATCTATGACCCGGTGGCACACTGGGTATGGGGCATGGGTGGATGGATACGCACACTTGGCGCCCTGGACTTTGCCGGCGGCACTGTCGTTCATATTACTGCTGGTGTTTCAGCTTTTGCCGCCGCGATAATCATAGGAAGGCGGCTCGGTTATGGAAAAGAAGACATGGCGCCGCACAATGTGACTATGACTATAACCGGCGGCGCCCTGCTATGGTTTGGCTGGTTCGGTTTCAACGCCGGGAGCGCCCTTGCAGCAAACGGGCTTGCAGCTAGCGCTTTCATTGTAACGAACACTGCTGCGGCTGCAGCGGCTCTTACATGGACAATCGTAAGCTGGATGCATGGAGGAAAACCCAACACGCTTGGCATCGTGACAGGAGCTGTCGCGGGTCTTGTGGCAATAACCCCGGCTTCGGGTTTTGTTGGGCCAGTCCCTGCAATAATAATCGGCATAGGAGCAGGAATATTCTGTTACTTTGCGATGCATCTGCGCTCCAGGAAAACAAACGTTGATGATTCACTTGATGTCATGGCATGCCATGGCGTAGGTGGAACATGGGGGGCAATAGCAACAGGAATCTTTGCATCCTTAGCGGTTAACTCTGCAGGAGCAGACGGGCTTATTTACGGAAATGCCGGTCTTGTTGTGAAGCAGTTGATAGCGATCGTGGCTGTAATGGCATATTCCCTCATAGGGACTGCAATAATACTGAAGGTTCTTGATGCAACAATGGGCCTGAGAGTAAAGGATGAAGAAGAAATAGAGGGCCTTGACATTTCCCAGCATGGCGAGAAGGCATATTTGTGAGGAGATGATGAAGATGCATGAGATTTCAAACCATAATCTGGAGAATATATCAATAAGTGAATTTTTCAGGTACAGGACAGAATACGGTGAATTGCAATGCCACAGGCTGAAAATGCCCGAAGGTACGGCAGGAGAACTTTTAATAAAAGTCCTCAATGATGAAAAAACACTTTCCATAGAAGAAGTTTTCGTTTCCAGGAAATTCAGAAATTCTGGTCTTGGAAGCAGGCTGCTTTCATTTGCAGAGAAGACCGCAAGCACTTTAGGATTTCGATATGTTGAATTAAGGCCATTTTCAACCGATCCCCTTGTATCCGACATCAAATTGAAGGAATGGTACATGAAAAGAGGCTACCGGCCTGATGGAGGAAAGATGTATAAGAGAATAAATAATGGAAATTTCGAGGTGACATCATGAAAAAGATAGAAGCCATAATAAGACCGGAAAAACTCGGTGAAATAAAGAACGCGCTTGCCACTGCAGGATTCATAGGACTTACGATTTATGAAGTAAAAGGAAGAGGCAGGCAAAAGGGCATTATGCTTTCATACAGGACAAGCGAGTACAGAGTTGACCTTCTCCCGAAGACAAAAATTGAGCTTGTCGTGGATGATAAGGATGTCGAAAAAGCAGTTGGAATTATATGCGACACCGGAAAAACCGGGAACATAGGTGATGGCAAGATATTCATCCTCCCGGTTGAAGAAGTGATCCGTGTCAGGACGGGCGAAAGAGGAACGGGATCGATTTGAAGTACGCTTAAGAGATGGACCTTTTGTACGCCCCATCTCTTTTGAAGGGATTGAATTTCTGGATTTCCATTTTCTCCCTGGGCTCCAGTCCATCATCATCTAAATATTCTTAGGTCGCGCCCCAAACTCACGTTCCATATTATCCAGAATCAAATTCAATGTTTTATTCATTTCAGAGACATTTGCGATCTTTGAAATAATTTCATCTGGCATCTGTATGTATTTTCCATCCACAAGCTCATCACTGCAATTTTGCAACATGAGATCGATGCTCTTTTTTGAGTATTCAAGATGGAATTGCAATCCTATAGCGCGCCCACATTCAAACGCCTGGTTCGCGCATCCTTCACTTTGTGCGAGTCGTTTTGTCCCTGGTGGTATTTTAAACGTGTCACCATGCCAGTGAAATGCAGAAAATGTGCCGGGGAGACTGCTAAATATTGATGAGTCTCTCGCCTCTCTGGTTAAAGATACAGGGAACCATCCGATCTCTTTGAATTGGTTCTTACTGACCTTGCCTCCGAGGACATCTGCGATAAGCTGGGAGCCAAGACATACTCCAAGAAGGATTTTATTAGCTGCAATAGCTTTGGCAATAAATTCTTTTTCTTTCTTAAGCCAGGGGAACTTCTCTTCTTCGTAGATGTTCATTGACCCCCCCATTATGACCAGCCAGTCAAAGCTGCTGATATCGGGGAGTTCTTCGTTGTTGAAAAGATGTGTTCTTGTGATGCTGTGGCCTCTGTTCTTTGCCCATACTTCAATGTTTCCTAAACCTTCAAATGGTTCGTGTTCAAGTGAATGAATTCTCATGATATGCCTGTAGCAATTCGAATAACAGTGCAATGCTTATGCAAATCCCTTTTTTTTGCAAGGAATGTCGCATAATTAAGAAGTAAAATAAGGATAAGCTGAATTGAAAGATTGATTAATGGAAGTTTTATCACATTGAATCCCCTTATTCAACTTATTATTATTATTATTTTTATTATTAATACTACCCTATATACCTTAAATCCTCATCTGTTGAAGAAGGAGTCTGCCCCTGTTCCATTTCACGAAGTTTCGCAACAATCTTTTCCATCTCAGATGCCCGCTCTTCAAGAGCCGACATATCAACTTCGATCTCCAGGATCTTGCACAAAACCTTAAGCACAGCCTGTGCGCTCTTTGGGTCAACGAGATATCCTGATGTGACGCCCATGAGGCAAGCCGCATCAATACCGCGCAATTCTCCCAGGCCAAGGATCAATCCAGAAGCTCCGACAATTCCGCCGCCGGGTTCATTAGGCCTGAATTCTACGCCATATCCTTTTAATTCCTTCACAAGCTTAATATTATTCGCAGCTCCAAGGACGGTCTCTGTCTCTACAAGCTGCCCAACACCATAGCCCCCAAGCGCATAGATCCGCTCTACTTTGAATTCTTCAGCTATATCCAGAAATACGCCGGTCAATTCGTAATGTCCTTCGTTCGTAGTGCTCTGGTGGTCTCCGACAAGGATCAAAATGTCGTTCTTACCTTTTTTTGATTTATAAGCATATAACTCGTTCCTTACAAGCCTGGTGGTCCCGTCTTCTAATACGATGACCTGAGGAGGCAAATATGGAGAATAAATTTCCATTATCTTTTTAGCGCCAAGTTCATCGACCATATGCTCTGCAACGAGCTTCCCAACATGTCCGACACCTGGAAGTCCTTCAATAAGTATGGGATTTTTCAATCGGGGTTTCTTTGATCTTAAGATAGTTGTCTTTATCATGATACTGTTTTCCTGGTAATACGCCTGTATTTTCCGTATCGGTCTTCAAGAGAAAATCGTGCCGGTCGTGAGTATCTGGTCGTAGAGCCACATAACGGGCAAATTTCCTTTAGCGTATATCTCCCACATACGCATTTTCTGATCTTAGAAACCATAGGTTTTTCTTTTATTATCCGGCTTTGTGTTCATTATGCCTGAAGAATTCACCATGTCCGCCATCTTTTTCGATGATCTTTATGGCAGATTGCGCCGCGTTCTTAAGAACAGCTTCAGCTTTCTTATAATCAGGAGCTATTACATGTATCCGATATCTTGGCGCGCCTACATATAAAATATCTACATTGATATCCTCACTCTCCACTTTATTTGCCGCTGCAAGCGCTTTACGTATATGTTCTATGCCATCCGGAAGGTAGCAGTTTAGGTCTATAAAACCCGATATATCGACCTGCGGTTTTTTCAGGTTTTCGTTTGCAACTTTTGTCAGGACATCTGCAATATCATTAGCTACGCCGATCTTTGTAAGTACGGATTTGTCTTCAAATCTTGATTTTTGAAATGCGGCATAGACACTGCCGAATTTTTCATAGAACAAATCGGTTAATTTGGGAAGATCTTCCGGTTTCATTTTAGTGGTCTTTGCCACATACTCGATCCATTTCTCTGCTTTTTGCTCGTTCTTCCATTCCTGGATCTTTTCACGGCGCTGGTGTTCATTGACATCTTTGAGAGAAAGGTCGATATGATGCTTGGCTGTATCCACGAACAGCACTTTGCATACAATCTTCTGTCCTTCCCTCACATGGTCACGAATGTATTTTACCCAACCTGATGCCACATCAGAGATATGGATCAAACCTTCCTTATTTCCATATTCATCAAGTTCAACGAAAGCGCCAAAATCAGTGACTCTTTTTACACTGCATACGACATTGTCATCTGCTTCGGGCCATCCGCTTCTTTCCATCACTCAAGGACCTCGACGATCTGTGTTTTTATGAATGCTTTTCCGCCTGTGGGCTCAGAAAGTGTTCTTCCGCAAACAAGACAGGTTACGGTTGTGCTTGCGCATCCGAAAACTACCTGCTCATTTTCACAGTCATTGCATTTTACTTTTAAGAATCTGCTTTTTGGTTCCATTTTAAGACTCCACTATTTCGAATTTACCCGATCTGAAGCATTTGGGTTTCTGGTGTGCTTTCTTGCACGTTGTACATCTGTATCTCAGGTTAATGCGCTTTGTGGGCTTATCTCCACCCGGGACTTTTGAGAATTTGCCTGAATTTCCGATCCCTGTGTGTCTGTACTTTTGCCTCACTATTCTTGTTAATGTCGAAGCTTGTCCCTTTTTTACTCTTTCCACTACATGGGGTGTATGGGTCCTGCACGAAGGACAATATGTATTAAATTTCTTGGGTATTTTCATTAGAATCACCTATTAACCATAATCTGAATGGCTGCTTTGCGATTGATCAATGCTTTAGCATTTATGGTCGATAAAACAGCAACATCCTCTTTTGCCAGGGTATAATTGCGTCCATCGACTCCAACGAATGTTGGAATGTCTTTTAGCAAACGCACGAGTATGTACTCTTTACTTATATCCTTTTTGTCTTCCACAGGGATTTCTTTTGTGGTATTGTCCTTGATTTCATGAATTTGTGGATTATCTTCAACACGTTTTTCCTGGAATTGCTCAATAGCTTCTACAGGTTTTTCCTTTCTGTATATCCTGTTGACCACTTCTCCTCTCCACTCTGTCATCAGTTCAACGAGTTGATCATAGAACTTGCGTTCCTCCTGCGTCATTGAATCAATGTTCCTGTTTTCTTTTGTCCTCGTGGGCGCATGGAGTGATATTTCCGCGTTATACCTTGCTTCGTTGATTATTTTGGTCGTACGCTTGTAAATTATGCTCTCGATAGCGTTCCTCACTGTCTTGAGTTCATCCTCTAATAGTGAGTATTTCGTGCTGTACATGTCATTTATCTTTCGTTTTTCATCATCCAGTTCTCGTATCTGGTCAGCTATTTTACCGTAGAAATCCGCGTCTAAGGCAACAAGCTTTTTTCGTTCCTCTCTTTCTACTTTAAGGATATTATCGAGGTTTATCCGGGTCTTATCATGCATATTCAGCTGCTCCGCGACACATCAGGTATATTGCCGCATATTCTGGCAGGGTGTTCTTACCTTCTGAAACTGTAAAGCTTTTTCCTTTCATCTCAATTTTTGAAAACTGAGGTTTAAGAGGAGAAATTGCTTCTATTTCAATCATCTTTTCACTGAATACAACAGCATCATTGAGCGGATCAAAATCCCGGAATTCGGGCATAGAAAGTGGCACGACCCGCATGCCAGAGCCGCCATGCAGGGAGTTTGGCATGCGAATGAGACGTTTGATGTCTGCGGTGACGGGTTCGTCTGTGTGGGCGCTTCCAAGATTAATGCTATTGTCTTCAATTGCTTTCAGGACAATTGCATTAAAAATATAAGAATCATCCAGGATTCCCTGGTTTTCTATCCTATCTAAAATGTCTGGACTATTTGCGAGATGTGTGATCTTCTTAAAAATTATTGTTGCTTCGCGTTTATAATCCAGCAGATCGTTAGTCATTAAAAAGTTTCGTACTCTATTCCTGTTCAATCCAACTTCTTCTGTAATTTTATCAATTCCGATTTTTGGATTTTCCTTCTTCAATATAATTATATGACTGGCGATATCTTCGGGAATCGTATCATAATTTGGCTTCTTCAAATTATAATTCCTTATTAAATCGAAAATTATGCTTAATGCTTCTGCATCATCTTTTGCTGAAATATCCTTTAAAAATCGAACCAGATATTTGCTGATCCGTTTTCCCCAGCCAAATCCTCCCGATCTATCTTCAAAAGAAGAAATTTTTCTTGATATATCCAGTTCTTTTTTCTTGAATTTCCCCTCATCATACACTTTATGTTTTGCCGGTTTGAACAGGTATTCGGTACTTAATCCAGTCCCGCTAACATAATCCACGATCTCCCTTCGCTCTGCGCTTTCAAGCGTGAGCACCTTCGGGTCGCGCACATGGATATGATACCCGCGCCCGCCTGAGAAAACGATACTGGTATTATTTTCAGAAAAACCAAAATCCTCAATAAGGAAATCAAGAAGCTTTCCGGTCTCGGATTTAACATTATCAAGCATTCCTTTATAGGAATGAACCTTCCCTGGTAAATGGTCTGCATCAAGATCAAATATCAGGTCTGCTCCCTGCCATTTCTTTTCTTTCATGGTGGCAGCGCCAGGGAACTCATAATAGGCGGCTGAATGGTATGCATGCGCAGGAACCATCCCCCGGATGTAATCAAGCGCCTCGCTCTCTCTGGAAAACGCTTTATGCCGGCGCATCACAACTTCCGGAAGTTCGTCAAAGAATATGAAACCCCATTCACGCCTTGGGAAATCATGAGGAAGGATCAATTGGGAATTCTGGTAATAATCCGCAAACCTTTTTCTTAAGAACTGCTTTGTCCTGAAATTCACATGGTTAAATGGTACTTAAACCTTAAAATCGTAATGTATAATATTTCGCATAATATTTGAAAAGTGAAGATTTGGCCGCATCAAAAACCTTAATATTGCCTATTCCTTATAAGAAATCATGGATGTTGCTATTTCGCAAGACGCTGTTCCTGTGATAAAAGATTCAGTGAACCGAGAAATAATACTCATAGAATCAAAGATCAGTATTATTAAGACCGAAATAAAGCAATTCGAAGCTAAATATCAAATGATCTCTTCGGAATTCCTTAAAAAGTTTGAAAACGGAGAACTTGGAGATTCCCAGGATTTTTTCGAATGGTGGGGTCTTCTAAAAGGTCTTGGAACACTTGAAGATAGACTGAAAAAGGCAAAATCGGTGGTTATTTATTGGTAATTACGGATTATTTTGGATCGATCGAAAGATTATTGAATAATTCCGCTCTTATCGTGGATAAGAAACTTGACTTCAAGGAATTTAGCAGTGAAGAGGGAATGGTGCGGGGCAGCTTATTGTTTATAGGGGGATATGTATTGAATTTCATGGAATATATCCAGATCGGAAAAGAAAGACCGAAATACAGTTTCAATTTCTCAGATGGAAAAAGAGATATGATATTCAGATATGATAATGCCCCACATCACAGGGAAATTCCAACATTTCCGCATCATAAACATTTTAGATCAAAGATCCAGCCCTCAAAGGAAATGGGGCTTGCTGAAGTATTATCTGAAATTGAAAAGATCATCCTGACTGGAAAAGAGATGTAGGTTCTCAGAGTGGGCTATTTACAATTGAGTGGGTGAATGCATCTAGATATCATCCCCATCTTTAGCGCAAAACTATATTTCAGACCTGCGATATATCCCTGAATGTGTACCGTATCAGAACAAAGGATTTCAACCTGGATCATACCCTCTCATGCGGCCAGGTATTCAGGTGGGAGAAAAACGATAGATGGACAGGCATCGTCAACGGGGCTGTTATTCATGCAAAACAGGATGGCGATGAGCTGGTGATCGAATCATCCCTGCCAAAGGACACTATTATTGATTATTTCAGGCTCGATGATGACATTGGCAAGATATACGATTCGATCAACCGCGATGAAAATATGTCATCCCTGATCAGCAAATACAGGGGGCTTCGCCTTATCAGGCAGGATCCGTGGGAATGTCTTGTATCATATATCTGCTCAAGCAATAACACAATCAGGAATATTTCAAATTCCATCAAGCGCATGTGTGAATGTTTCGGGACTGAGATCGAAAACGGCATCTTTTCATTCCCGGCGCCGCAAGCGCTCGCAGATGTTGAACTTTGCGACATGTCGCAGTGCAGGCTTGGTTTTCGTTCGCCCAGGGTTTTAAAGATCGCGAATATGGTGGCTAATCGTGAATTTGACCTTTACGGGATAAAGGACTTATCATATATGGAAGGAAGGCAGGAACTTGTGAAAATAGAAGGCGTGGGAAATAAGATCGCTGATTGCGTGCTGCTTTTTGCGTTCGGGAAGCTAGAATCCTTTCCGGTGGATACGCATATCGAACAAATAATGGAGCGGTATTATGGATCCAATTTTAAGGGGGCTAAGAGTAAAAAGAGGGATGAAATAGCCGATTTTGCCAGGAGTTATTTTGGGGAGTTTTGTGGGTATGCGCAGGAGTATTTATATCTGGAAGACCTGGGAGTATGATTTCAACGGCAGCGTAAAGATAAACGTGCTCTCTTCCCCGTATTTGCTCTCTGCCCATATCCTGCCCCCATGCTGTTCCACAAGCTGCTTCGTGATTGCAAGCCCAAGACCGGTTCCACCATATCTCTCTGAAATTCCTTTATCAAGCTGTTCGAATTTCTGGAAGAGCTTTCCAATATTTTCAGGCTTGATCCCTATGCCAGTGTCACGGACCGATATCTGCACATTTTCATCCACTTTTCTTGTAGTTATTGTAACAGTTCCCCCTTCTTCCTTGCTGAACTTTACCGCATTAGAGAGAAGATTGAAAAGTATCTGCTTCACCCTCTGCTTATCTGCTTCTATAAGATCAAGCCCCGGTTCAAATTCTTTTTTGATGATTATGTTGTGCTTCATGGCTGTTTCTTTTATGAGGGTGATAGTCTCTTCTACGGTAGCCTGGAGAGGGATTTTCGCTATGTTCAGCTCGATCTTTCCCGCCTCTATTTTACTCAGGTCAAGAATATCATTGATGAGGTTGAGCAGGAAGTTTCCGCTATTATTAATATTTTCAATAAAGTGCTTCTGCTTTTCATTCAAGTCTCCTGCCAGCCCATCGTTCAAAAGCTGTGAAAAACCCAGGATAGAGTTCAATGGAGTCCTTAATTCATGGCTCATGCTCGCAAGGAACTCGCTCTTGGCTTTGCTTGCATATTCTAAGCGCTCTTTCTCGGTGCGATCCTCATCGGCTTTTTTCCGCTCGGTGATGTCTTTCATTATGGAAGCATACACTGTAATATTCTGGTTTTCATCCCTGAGAGCCACTCCTGTGATTTCCACAGGTATAATTCTCCCATCTTTCGTGAGCCTCACCGACTCATAATCTGTGAAAAATCCTTCTTTATTTAAGATACTAAGGCAGTGTTCAAGCTCTTTATGCGCAAGTTCCTCTGGAATAATGATAGTAATGGGCTTTCCTAAAATTTCTTCCCTCTTATAGCCCAATATCTTTTCTGCGCCATCGTTCCACGAGAGGATGCTCCCCTTTAAGTCCATGGTGCATACCGAGTCTGGAATATTTTTTATTATTGAAGCCTGTCTGTTGATTTCAATTTCAGCCTTCTCATGTTCAGTGCGCATACGAAGCGTCTTAACGCCAAATGCAAGATCGTCAGCCGTCTCAACCAGAAGTTTTACTTCCTTTTCATCAAACGCATCCGGCTCCTTTGCATAGATATTGATCACTCCGACTGGCTGGCTGTTGATTGCAAACGGAATGGCTATATAGGAAGCATAGCCCCACCTGACCGCCTCAGCGCGCAATGATATATGATTAGAATCGGTTAGAATATTTCTCAATATCTGGGATTTACCTGTTATGACAGCCCTGCCCATGGCGCTCCCTTCGGTCTTCGCCCATGAAATATTATGCGTCTCAAGATAACCAGTCTCATATCCGTACTGCGCCGCAAGACGTACAGACTTACTTTCATCCTGCTGTGCAAATCCGATCCATGCAAGGCGGTATCCACCTATTTCTACGATAATCCTGCATATCCTGTGAATTAATTCAGATTCATCAGTAGAGCGCACCAGCGCCCGGTTGCTTTCGCTGAGCGTTTTAAGGGCACGGTTGACTTTGCATAATTCTTCTTCTGCCCGTTTTCGCACATCCATCTCTGCCCTGAGAGACGCTGTTCTCTCTTCCACCTTTTTCTCAAGCTGTTCATTAAGCAATCTCAATTCATCCTGTACCTTCAGCAGTTCGATATTTTTCTGGAGTGCGGTTTCGTATGTGGAAATGAGAAGATCGAGAATCTGCTGGCGAGCAGCGGTAATATAATATTCCTGACCCCCGAAGAACATTTTGATACCCATCTCCATTTTGTCTCTCTCACGGATCAGTCTGTTTGCAAGTATGTACTGTACTCTTGAGAAAATATATTTTTCATCATACGGTTTTGTAATGAAGTTATCTGCTCCGCATTCCAGGCCTTTAAGAACATCCTTCGAGTCTGAAAGCGAAGTTAAAAGAATAAACGGAATATCTTTAAGTTTTTCGTCATTCTTAATGCAGCGGCAGAGCTCATAGCCATCCATTCCAGGCATAATGATATCGCTAATAACAAGTGCGGGTTTACCCTTTTTCGTTATCATATCAAGGGCTTCCCTGCCATTATACGCAACCCACACCCGATAGTCATTCTTCTCAAGCAGGAATTTCAACAATTCAGCCTGCGTGGGGCTGTCCTCCACAATGAGAATTTCTTCTGTGACATGTAATTTTGTCATTGTTTTCCCTCTTTTGTATCTGTTTTCAACGGCAGCATGAACGTGAACGTTGTTCCCTCTCCATATTTACTCTCCACCCATATCCTGCCCCCATGCTGTTCCACAAGCTGCTTCGTGATTGCAAGCCCAAGACCGGTTCCACCATATCTCTCTGAAATTCCTTTATCAAGCTGTTCGAATTTCTGGAAGAGCTTTCCAATATTTTCAGGCTTGATCCCTATGCCAGTGTCACGGACCGATATCTGCACATTTTCATCCACTTTTCTTGTAGTTATTGTAACAGTTCCCCCTTCTTCCTTGCTGAACTTTACCGCATTAGAGAGAAGATTGAAAAGTATCTGCTTCACCCTCTGCTTATCTGCTTCTATAAGATCAAGCCCCGGTTCAAATTCTTTTTTGATGATTATGTTGTGCTTCATGGCTGTTTCTTTTATGAGGGTGATAGTCTCTTCTACGGTAGCCTGGAGAGGGATTTTCGCTATGTTCAGCTCGATCTTTCCCGCCTCTATTTTACTCAGGTCAAGAATATCATTGATGAGGTTGAGCAGGAAGTTTCCGCTATTATTAATATTTTCAATAAAGTGCTTCTGCTTTTCATTCAAGTCTCCTGCCAGCCCATCGTTCAAAAGCTGTGAAAAACCCAGGATAGAGTTCAATGGAGTCCTTAATTCATGGCTCATGCTCGCAAGGAACTCGCTCTTGGCTTTGCTTGCATATTCTAAGCGCTCTTTCTCGGTGCGATCCTCATCGGCTTTTTTCCGCTCGGTGATGTCTTTCATTATGGAAGCATACACTGTAATATTCTGGTTTTCATCCCTGAGAGCCACTCCTGTGATTTCCACAGGTATAATTCTCCCATCTTTCGTGAGCCTCACCGACTCATAATCTGTGAAAAATCCTTCTTTATTTAAGATACTAAGGCAGTGTTCAAGCTCTTTATGCGCAAGTTCCTCTGGAATAATGATAGTAATGGGCTTTCCTAAAATTTCTTCCCTCTTATAGCCCAATATCTTTTCTGCGCCATCGTTCCACGAGAGGATGCTCCCCTTTAAGTCCATGGTGCATACCGAGTCTGGAATATTTTTTATTATTGAAGCCTGTCTGTTGATTTCAATTTCAGCCTTCTCATGTTCAGTGCGCATACGAAGCGTCTTAACGCCAAATGCAAGATCGTCAGCCGTCTCAACCAGAAGTTTTACTTCCTTTTCATCAAACGCATCCGGCTCCTTTGCATAGATATTGATCACTCCGACTGGCTGGCTGTTGATTGCAAACGGAATGGCTATATAGGAAGCATAGCCCCACCTGACCGCCTCAGCGCGCAATGATATATGATTAGAATCGGTTAGAATATTTCTCAATATCTGGGATTTACCTGTTATGACAGCCCTGCCCATGGCGCTCCCTTCGGTCTTCGCCCATGAAATATTATGCGTCTCAAGATAACCAGTCTCATATCCGTACTGCGCCGCAAGACGTACAGACTTACTTTCATCCTGCTGTGCAAATCCGATCCATGCAAGGCGGTATCCACCTATTTCTACGATAATCCTGCATATCCTGTGAATTAATTCAGATTCATCAGTAGAGCGCACCAGCGCCCGGTTGCTTTCGCTGAGCGTTTTAAGGGCACGGTTGACTTTGCATAATTCTTCTTCTGCCCGTTTTCGCACATCCATCTCTGCCCTGAGAGACGCTGTTCTCTCTTCCACCTTTTTCTCAAGCTGTTCATTAAGCAATCTCAATTCATCCTGTACCTTCAGCAGTTCGATATTTTTCTGGAGTGCGGTTTCGTATGTGGAAATGAGAAGATCGAGAATCTGCTGGCGAGCAGCGGTAATATAATATTCCTGACCCCCGAAGAACATTTTGATACCCATCTCCATTTTGTCTCTCTCACGGATCAGTCTGTTTGCAAGTATGTACTGTACTCTTGAGAAAATATATTTTTCATCATACGGTTTTGTAATGAAGTTATCTGCTCCGCATTCCAGGCCTTTAAGAACATCCTTCGAGTCTGAAAGCGAAGTTAAAAGAATAAACGGAATATCTTTAAGTTTTTCGTCATTCTTAATGCAGCGGCAGAGCTCATAGCCATCCATTCCAGGCATAATGATATCGCTAATAACAAGTGCGGGTTTACCCTTTTTCGTTATCATATCAAGGGCTTCCCTGCCATTATACGCAACCCACACCCGATAGTCATTCTTCTCAAGCAGGAATTTCAACAATTCAGCCTGCGTGGGGCTGTCCTCCACAATGAGAATTTCTTCTGTGACATGTAATTTTGTCATTGTTTTCCCTCTTTTGTATCTGTTTTCAACGGCAGCATGAACGTGAACGTTGTTCCCTCTCCATATTTACTCTCCACCCATATCCTGCCTCCATGCAGTTCCACAAGCTGCTTGGAGATCGCCATACCAAGCCCCGTGCCTCCGTATTTCTTACTGATTCCAGATTCAAGCTGCTCGAACTTATTGAAAAGCTTGCCAACATTTTCTTCCTTAATCCCGATACCTGTATCTGAAACAGAAATCTGCGCCATACTTTCTTCTTTTTTCGCTGTTATGGTTACTGTTCCCCCTTCTTCCTTACTGAATTTCACGGCATTGTTAAGTAAATTGAAAAGAACCTGCTTGAATCTCTGCTTGTCTGCCTCTATAAATTCAAGTTCTGGATCGATTTTCATTTTCAGTTGCACGTTATGTTTCATTGCATTTTCTTTTATGAGAGTTAGCGTCTCATTAATGTTTTTAGGCACGGACATCTTATCGGGCACAAGTTCTATTTTCCCGGCTTCTATCTTGGAGATGTCAAGAATATCATTGATAAGAGTAAGCAGGAATTGATTGCTTGTAAAAATATTATCCACATAATGTTTCTGTTTTTCGTTTAATTCTCCAACCATACCCTGTTTAAGAAGCTCTGAAAATCCGATGGACGCATTCAACGGGGTGCGAAGTTCGTGGCTCATGTTTGCCAGGATCTCTGATTTTGCCTGGTCTGCGGCTGCAAGTCGCTCGTTATCGAGGCATAGTTTCTCTGCCCTCTTGCGCTCGGTAATGTCTTGCACCGTGCCCAACAATTGAATCACGTTTCCCTTTTCATCTTTTACCGGATTTATAGAAGTGGTGAAAAAGGCGATTCTTCCGCTGGGTAATCTGGCGGTTAGATCATACCTATATTCTTTCCCCGTTTCCGTAGCCATGCGAGCGACTTCATGTAGCTTTTTGACCACTTCAGGTAGATAGTATTGCGCTTCTTCCTCGACAGAAGGCGGGCCAAGTTTTTTATCGCGCTCGTATAGAACGTATACTTGATCAGACCAGTTAATCTTTTGAGTTTTCAGATCAAATTCCCAACTCCCGATTTTGCCCTGTTCCTGTGCCTTTTTAAGACTTGTTTCGCTTTTCTTTAATGCTTCTTCCACCAGCTTGCGCTCTGTGATGTCGATAACGATTTCATTGATTTGTAGAATCTTGCCACTGTTATCCTTAACGGGAGAAGCTACTACATAAAAGAACCTTTGGTCGCCATTTTCCAGATGCATGCTTATGTCTCTATGGGTGGTTTCACCTGTTCGAAGCGCCTCTAAGGACGCACAATCTTTTTCAGGCTCATTTATTTTGTAAATCTCCCAGCAAAATTTACCTTCAATCTGATGAAAAGGTCCAAACCAGTTTTCAGCAATATTATTGGCATAGGTAATTCTGGTTTGATTGTCAAGTAACAACATGCCACAATTTGCATAACCTGTGACATCCTCTAGTCTGTCTTTCTCCTGTAATAATGCATCTTCTCCCTGTTTTTCCTTAATGACCAACCACAACAGGAAGGGTGCGCTAAGAATAACCATCATGGAAGCATCATAAATAGTATGATTAAATTCGTACTGATATGAAAACAGTTTGTTTAAGATGAACATCGATGCAATCTCGGTGAAAAAAATGACTACAACTATTATAATAAAGATGGACAGAGGAGACTTTAAAAATCTCCCGCCGATTTGCTTAATGATTGACCTCCACTAAAATATTAAATTAAATATTCAAAATATATATCAATAATTTGGCCATTCCTGCAGCCGATTATTGTGTTTTTGTTCCTCATCAATTCCCCTCATAGATGTTGGCATGATTCGCGAGCACAACAAGCAATCGAAATTATTACCGGCGCCGCTGAGATCATTTCTATGCTTATTAGTATAACTATGATTATGTACTGTATGGATTGATCAGTATATAAATGTTTTTATTCTCTTTGTCTCTTCACTCCATCTCATATCCTTCTTCTTTCAGCATCTTTAACGTGAAATCCCGGTCGAACTCCGATGCATCCTGATAGTCGATGCCTTCGTCTATTGCTTCTGACTTCGCATCCATGCTGCTATTTCCTGTATTTCTTCAACATTTTCAAGAAATCGGCTACATTTACCGGCTTTGAAAAATACTCATTAAACCCTTCGGCAAGGAATCGCTCCCTGTCCCCTTTCATCGCGTATGCTGTTAATGCGATTGCGGGCGTATTTTCATAACCCGGTTTGCTTTTGATAATCCTGGTTGCAGCAGCGCCGTCCATGCCGGAGAGTTCTATGTCCATGATTATCAGGTCATAAACCTCGATTTGCGCTTTCTTAACCGCTTCCTCCCCATTCACTGCTGTTTCAGCCATAAAGCCGCACGTTGTGAGCATCTCAACTACATATTCAATGCTGAGAGGATCATCATCAACCACCAGCGCTTTTGTCATTTAGTATCTCCCATCGTCTTTGCCTCTGTCGGCAGTGTAAACATGAACGTGCTACCCTCGCCGTACCTGCTTTCTGCCCATATCCTGCCCCCATGCAATTCTACAAGCTGCTTCGTGATAGCAAGACCAAGCCCGGTACCACCATATTTTCTTGAGCTGCCTGATTCGATCTGCTCGAATTCATTGAATAGTTTTTCCATATCTTCTTCTCGTATTCCTATACCAGTATCAGATATCGAAAATTTAGCCATATCGGATTCTTTTTTCACGGTTATAGTTACTGTTCCCCCTCCTGGTTTGCTGAATTTCACAGCATTGCCAAGCAGGTTGAACAATATCTGTTTGAATCTGAGTTTATCTGCCTCAATGAACTCAAGTTCAGGGTCAAGTTCCTTTCTCAGTATTACATTGCACTCCAGAGCCCTTTCGTTTAGAAGCATAAATGTCTCGTTAATGATTTGTGCCACAGGAATTTTTTCTATAGAAATGTCTAATTTTCCGGATTCTACTTTAGTGAGGTCAAGAATATCGTTGATAATGCCGAGCAGATGATTGCCGCTTTCATGAATGTTTTTAGTATAGCGTTTCTGTTTTTCATTGATTTCCCCAGCCAGTCCCAGCGTAATGAGTTCTGAGAATCCTATTATAGCGTTAAGAGGAGTTCTAAGCTCGTGACTCATCTGTGACAGGAAATTAGATTTAGTCTTATTTACCGCTGCAAGGTGTTCGTTTTCGATACGTAATTTCTCTAATTTTTTGTGTTCAGTAATATCCCTGATAATACCAGACAAACCGACTACTTTTTTATCAGCATCATGGATTGGGGAAATATTCACACTCACACAGATCTTTGTCCCGTCTTTGTGCTTGCGTATTGTTTCGACTCCGGCAAATGTATTGCCAGATAAGACTTGATAAATAATTTTATGTCTTTCTTTCATCACGTTTTCAGGAACTATTAAAGATGAGAGCTCCTTTCCTTTTACCTCATCTTCAGTAAATCCGAATAATTTCTCTGCCGCTTTATTCCATGAGATTACATTTCCTTCGATATCTGTTGTTATTATTGCATCATTAGCATTATCAAATATACTCTTTAACCTTTCCTCTGATTCTTGCAGTTTCTCCTCAGACTGCTTACGCTGCTTGATTTCAGTCTTAAGGGCTGCCGTTCTTTCATCTATCTTTTCCTCAAGTCGTTCATTTAACTCCTTTAATTCTTCCTGTACCCTTAATAACTCAGAATTTTTCCATACCGCAGTTTCATAAGTGGAAAAAAGAAAATCGAGGATTTGCTGGCGTTTTGCAGTTATGAAATATTTTTGACCTCCAAATAATATCTCCACGTCATTTTGCACGCTTTCACTTTCATGCATTTGCTTTCTTAAGATCAGGGACTTCAATCGTGAAATAAGAAGTTGTTCATCATAAGGTTTTGTCATGAAGTTATCTGCTCCACACTCCATACCCTTGAGAACTTCTCCCGGATCAGAAAGAGAAGTTAACAGAATTACCGGGATTTTTTTTAGATTCTCATCAGATTTGATATACTTGCAAAGTTGATAACCATCCATTTCTGGCATGATAATATCGCTGATAACTATCATTGGTTTATGAATATTAAGCAGATCAAGGGCTTCCCTGCCATTACATGCTACGTTAACACGATAGTTATGCTTTTCAAGCAGGAATTTCAGCATCCTGGCCTGTGTCGGGCTGTCCTCCACGATGAGGAGCTCATCTGAATAGTTATATTCTTTGGACTCCATGAATATTAACCCCTTCCTGACCTGTTCTGTACCAAACCCACAAGCACAGATGCGATCTTCTCCGGAGGAAGCACGTACATAGCTGCGCCAAGGCTTATTGCTTCTCCCGGCATGCCGTGTACAACGGAGCTTTCTTTATCCTGGGCGATCGTAATAGCGCCCATATCTTTCATCAATTTCAATTCCATTGCACCGTCTTTTCCCATTCCGGTAAGCAAGACGCCAATTGCATTCTCCCCGAATGCCTCTGCAACTGAACGGAAAAGATAAGAAACAGAAGGGCAAAGACCATATTCGGGATGATCTATCGTAAGAAATATTTTCCCGTTTTCTTTAACTTTCATCTGAAAACTATCCGGCGCGACATAAACATGGCCAGGAAGAACAATTTCGCCATTCAGGGCAACATGAACGGGTAGAGAAGATGTTGTGTTCAGCCATTCAACATATCCCTGGATAAAACCTTCTGACATATGCTGAACGATCAATATCGGAACATGTAGATCTGTGGGAAGCCTGGATAGAATTGTCTGGATCACAGGAGGACCTCCCGTGGAAGTACCAATTGCTACGAGCTTGAATCCATCGTGCTGTTTAGGTTTTATTTCGGTTTTGGGTAAAATGGGCTTTTCTTGTTTGAGCCGAACGATTCGCCTCACTAACTTGACTTGCGACATCAGCTTGACTGTTCTTATAAGCTCTGACGCTTCAGCTTCATAATCGGGATGACCGATGCCCCTGGGCTTTTGCACTACGGCAAGTGCCCCCGCGTCAAGTGCATTCATTGCTAAAGATACTTCTCTGACCGATGAACTGGCTGTTACAACGATTATGGGTATGGGATTTGTTTCCATGATCTTTCTGGTAGTCTCAAATCCGTTCATCTTTGGCAGATGCAGATCCATCGTGATTACATCAGGTTTTAGTGTCTCCACACATTCAAGAGCTTCCTCCCCGCTGCTTGCTGTTCCTATTACCTGCAATTTTGGATCATAACCGAAGATATGCACCAGTAACTCCCGTGCGACCGGAGAATCTTCCACGATCAGGACTTTTATTATAGATTCAGTCATATCAGCCTTCGAACAACATCAAGAAGATTGCTCTGGTCAAAACTGCTTTTCACAATATAGGCATTGGCACCAACCTCGATCCCGCGCTCTTTATCTTCCCTGGAGTCAAGTCCTGTGACCATAATAACAGGCAATTCTGAAAGTTTAATGTTGCTGCGTATCTTCGAGGTGAGGTCAAAACCGTTCATTCTCGGCATATCTATATCCGATACGACCAGATCAAACGCCTGGGTTTTTAATATTGTAAGCGCATCTAATCCGTCAACAGCGGTTTTGATGTCGTATCCGGCTGTGTCCAGGATGTTCTTTAAAAGCGTCCTTGAAGTTATGGAATCGTCTACTACCAGAATAGATTTTCGTTTAGCTTTAAGCTTCGAAGTCTCAGGTATTTTCACCTGCGCAGTAACTTTAACCGCTGATTTCATCAAATCATTGACGTTCAGGATAGGTACAACTTTACCCGTTCCTAAAACGGTTGCGCCTGCGATGTTGCGCACACGGGAGAGCTGCTTACCAAGACTTTTTACCATGATCTCCTGTTCCTGTAATACACTGTCCATCATAAATGCTACTCTTTTCTCTGCCGAACCAAGAACTGCTACATACACCAAATCGCCAGAGTCGCTTTTTGTGGTTTTTCTGGGAAGTTGAAGCACATCTTCTAGTCTGACCAAAGAAATAGCTTTTCCGTTAAGAGAAATTGTCTCACGGTTTTCCACAGTTTTTATTTCTTCTTTTTTGACTCTCACCACCCTCTCTATATTCGTAGTCGGAAGAATAAAGAAGTATTCATTTACCTGTACCATGAGACCCCGGAATGTAGCAAGAGTAAGAGGGATAACGATCCGAAATGTCGTTCCTGAATCGGGTTTCGTCTCAAAATAGATTGTGCCGTTAAGTTTTTCAACTTTTTCACTGACAATGGACAGACCCAGACCTCTTCCTGAAATGTCTGTAATGATCGGGTTTGTGGAGACCCCAGACCGGAAAATAAGCGAGAGAGCCTCATGTTCATCGAGTATTTCCGCTTCTTCCATAGATATAATATCATGTTTTACCGCAGCAGTTTTCACCGCAGCAACATCGATCCCTCTGCCGTCATCAAAGACCAATATCTCTATATGGCTGCCATTCTTTGATGCGATTGCAAGCTTCAGGGTTCCACGAGACGGTTTTTTCTTTTTCTGCCGCTCATCCGGCATCTCAATACCATGATCTATGCAGTTTCTCAACAGATGAATAAGAGGAACTTTCATTTCTTCCAATATCCTGCGGTCGATCTCGATTTCTTCCCCACGGATAACCAGTTCCACATCTTTACCCTGATCTCGTGACAGGTCGCGGACAAGCTTTGGGAATATCTCAAGGAGTGTGGAGAAGGGGAGCATCAGCACCTTCTTCATATCAACCAGCAGATTGTCAACCATTCCCCCAAGTAACCTCTGGTCGTATTCAGCCGCTTTTGTCAGGTTTCCTATTTTGTGTTCGAGCGACTTAATGCTGGCATCGTTTTGATCAAAAGGGTGAACCTTTGCATATTCCTTTTCCCATGCAGCAAAAGACTCGCCTATCTCTTGAAGTTCGGCTGCACGCTGACTTGTAGCAAGTTTTACAGAGAGCAGTTCCTCGGCTTGAAGTAAAATTGAGTCCAGTCTTGCTATGGGAATTCTCACGGTGTCTGGAATAGAAGGAGCATTTATGGATATCGGCTTTGCTTCAACCTGTTCTTTTTTCTGTTCAGAAGGTTCAACAGCCTGTTGGGAAAAAGGTTGCGCACCTTTAGGCAAATTTTCAAGGCGCAAAACAAGCTCTTTGATTAGAGATTTTTCGAAAACTTCCGTTTTTCCATCCGTGGATAAGAGTTTGCTGATACAGTCAAGAGCCTCGTGAAGTATATCAAATAGCGCAGGTGATATGATGATCTCTTTGCGTTTCAATGCAGCGAATACACTTTCCATTGACTGGCAGATCGATTCGATATCATTTAAGTTTACTGAACGGGCAGCACCTTTCAGGCTGTGCGCTTCCCTATATATGGTCTCGATATATCCCATCTGTTCTTGCGCAGTCGCTTTCTCTAAATTGATAAGACCTGCGGTTATCGCGCTGATATGCTCTTTTGCTTCGACTTTGAATGTTGAGAGAAGTTTTTTGAGAAATTCCTCTTCTTTCTTATCCATGCCTTCTCCTATTCGACGTTGGATGACGCGGATTGAATCACTCTTAACGGATTCATTCTTTACTTGCCTCCACCATCTTCTTCAGCTTCTGTCCCAGCATATTCAGTTCATGCGCTGCCTTTTCTACCTGTTTTGTACCTGCTACATTTTGCTGGGCTGCCTGTTTGACAGATTCCATGGCTGAAGCTATCTGATTCGTTCCAACAAGCTGCTGCTGGCTTGATGCAGCGATCAGGAGCGCAGCCTGTGCAGCCTCTGCTAAACTGTCAGTCAGTTTCTTGATAGATTCACCTGCATCAGATGCTTGCTTACTGCCTGCGTCCACTGCTTTGCTTACCTGCTCCGTCATCATCACTGCTGCACTGGTAGCTTTCTGTATATCATTCAAGATAGTACGCACCTGCTTTGTCGCAAGCTTTGATTGTTCAGCCAGGCTTTTGACTTCCTGGGCCACAACTGCAAATCCTTTCCCTTGTTCGCCTGCTTTTGCCGCTTCAATTGCTGCATTCACAGCAAGGAGATTTGACTGTTCAGCCAGGTCATTAACAGTTGTAGTGATCTCTCCTATTGCCTGTGTCTGCTCGCTGAGTTTTACAATGCTTTCCGCCACCAGTTCAGCCTGTTTTTTTATCTGGTCTATTCTTTGAACGGTTTCTATGACGGCTAATTTACCCTGCTGTGCCACTGAAGCCATTTTCTGGGCAGTATCTGATACATTCTTCGCTTTTTCGCTGGAAAGTTGAGCTGTTTGTTTGACTTCTTCGGTAGTTGTGGTTGTTTCAGTCACACTGCTTGCAGTCTCAGACGCACTGGCAGCTAACTGGGTTGTTAATGCCAGTATCTCATTGCCTGATGAAGAAATGACATTTACTGCGTCCATAATTTCGACAGCCTGTTCTTTGAGCCTCTCTTTCATCTTTTTATGTTCAGGGAGATCTCTTGCTGCCGCAAACACTCCCTGCACTTCCCCGGCTTCATTTTTATATACAACAGCATTGTACAATACATCAGTCACTTTACCTGAATTGTGGCGGAGGGTGAGTGGATAGTCTCTAACAGATCCTTTCGAGAACGCCTGCTGATACCCTTCCCTGGCTTTATCAGACTCAGTAAAGTAGTTTGAGAAATCGCTTCCTATGAGAAGCTCGCGAGATACGCCGGTTACGAGTTCTGTAGCCTTATTTACATCCATTAACTTTCCTTCTTTACTGATGGTAACAAGGGGGTCAAGGCCGGCTTCGAAAAGACTGCGTGAATATAATGATGTAGCGCGTGACTTCTCCTCAGCAATATCGCGCTGAATTTCGCGGTCTTTAAGCTGTTTGCCAATAGAACGGGTAAGATATATTCCAATCGTTAAACTGGAAATAAATGCAAGGACTGAAACAAAAACCATTAGAAGAGAAAAACGACCTATATTTTCCGTAAGATCTGTTTGTGCCGTATCGACCGAGGTCTTTGCCAGTTCTTCAAAACGATCTAATTTTAGTGTTAATTCGTCTGTGAGAGGGCGAACCTCAATGAGTGCAATTGCAGCTGCCTCAGTGTAGTTCCCTTTTTCTTCTAATGAGATAACTTTCTCTATAGCCGGTTTAATCTTCATATTAAGATTAGAAATCTCATTTAGAAGACTAATCCTTTCTTCAAGTCCTGCTTTATGCTGATCTAAAAGAAGATTTTTGCGAATTTCCTCGATGTAAGTGTCTATTGCTTTGAAATCCCCCTGTAACTCATTCATATATTTGTTTTTCTCTTCAGGATATAGTATCAAGCCTCGGAGATGACCTATCTGGTCACGATTTTCGAAATTGAGTGCTTTAATATCTTGAATCATTTCCTCATCTACGTCGATAAATTCGCTGTACGTATCCTGAAGCATGTTCGCCGAATAAAATCCTGTTCCAACTGCAATTAACATCAGCGCCAGCACAATTGCATATCCGCTGATGATCTTAGTACCTACAGACATATTTTCTACCTTTACACTTAATTTCATATTTATCCCTCTTCATGAATGATTATATTCTTATCAGACAAAATCTTATCCACATCAAGAATTACAAGCCGGTCTTCTGTCACCCCTCTCAGGTACTCCGCGCGGATACCTGTCAGGGTGGGAAGGGAGGGCTGGATTTCCATGAGCGGAATTAGGCGCACTCCCACTATTGAATCCGCGAGAATGCCAAACTCCATCTGATCATTGTGAATTATGATGACCCTGTTAAGATCGGTCATCCCTTTTTCAGGAAGCTCAAAAAATTTCTTGATGTCAATAACTGAGAGAATTTTTCCCCGGACATTGATAATGCCCAGGACAAACTGGGGCGTGCCGGGTACTGGCGTGAGTTCTTTTAACGGAAAGACCTCGCGAACACATTTTGACTCCAGGCCATATTTTTCATGAGCAAGCATAAATTCTACAATCTCAATATATTCATTGTATGTTTTCTTATCTTCCGGCTGCCTGGCAAGCGCAATTGCCCTCGCTTTAAGGATATTCTTCTTTCCTTCCGGGTTTTGCGCAAGTCCCTGCTCAACGGTCTCTTCTTTTTTGCTCATATCGACTCCCCTCCTTTTCTCATTGTGGTTATGATCTCAGAAAGCCTGCCCGCTGTAATTCCCTCGGATTCCAGCAAGGTTTCGTTCTGTCCAAGCCGTCTCAAAAGCATAAGAGCAGTCTCAAAATACTTTTCAGATTCCTTTGATTTCCCCTGCTTTTTGCACAGGTTTCCCAGACCAAAATGAGCGAGAACAAAATCCTGGTCGAGATAAAGCGCTTTTTTCAGTGATTTCACCGCATCGTCTATCTGTCCTCGTTCCTCCAATATTGTAGCATGAAGATAGTGGTTTCTCGGATTTAACCTGTCTTCTTTGATCGCCTTTTCGCACCATTCATTCGCCTCGGTCAATTTCCCCATATTAGCATAAGCCTGTGCCAGGAGCAGAATGGTTTTTGAATTATTAGGATCACTTGAAACAAGCTTAGCAATTATTTCAACTGCTTCTGAGTATTTACCCTTCTCGTAAAGCGCCAGAGCTTCTTCATACGTTGGCGGTTTTTCGATTTGAGGGGCAAAATGAGCAGGCGGCGGAGGAGCTACTTGAATCCCACCATGGGTCGGGTGGTAATAAGCTGTCTCTGTAACAGGTTCTTCCAGCTTTTGAGACTTATTGCCATTTTTCTTATAGAATATCCTATCATGGAATTTTATCTTTTTGAACTGTGAATAAAGAATATGAGATGTTTCAACAGGGCTGACAATAAGCCATCCTCCCTCTATAAGGCAAGAATGGAAATTTTGAACGACACGCTTCGTATTCTCTGGAGAGAAATATATCATTACATTGCGGCAAAAAATAATATCCATGGCATTTGTATTATTTAGAAGAGACGGGTAGGTATCTTCTGCTAAATTATGATATGAAAATGTTACCATTTTTTTAATATCCGGAAGGATCTCAAAACCATTTTTTGTTTTCTTGAAATATTTCCTGATCCATGCGGGTGTATCCCGAAAAGACCATTCACTGTAAACGCCATTTGATGCCTTTTGAAGAACAAGAGGGTTAATATCGGTAGCTAAAATCGTAATATTCCAGTCCTTCAGATCAGGGATCATTTTACTGAGCTGAATTGCGATCGAATACGGCTCTTCGCCGCTGGAGCAGCCTGCGCACCATATTCTCAGGTGTGGCTCTTTTCCCCTGCGTGAAAAGATCAAATCCGGAAGAAGATAATCTTCGAGAGCCTCAAAACTTGTTTTATCCCGAAAGAAATAAGTTTCACCTGTTGTAAGGTAGCTTGCCAGAATTTCAATCTGTTTTTTTGTGAGTTGCGAATTGACGAGCCACTTGATGCAGGATTCTGCATCCTTAAAACCCAACTTTTCTGATGCAGAGTTAATCCCTCGTTCAAGGTCGCACCATTTATCTATCGGGAAGTGCAGGCACATATTGGTGGCTACAAATTCACTGGCCAAAGAGAGAGAGTTATCGGAAATTCTGGTTATCATTTTTGTCTCCAGGGGGTTCTTTCATACCATCTTCCATCGATTTTGCTACTTCAGCAGAAAGAATGGTCTCAAGTTTAATAATTTGAATCATACCCTCTTCCTGTTTTATTATGGCCTCGACATACTCAATACCCGGAAAGATTGTGTCTAATGTAGCCTTTTCCTGTTCTGGATATTCGATTACGCCACTGACCTTATCTGCCAGAAGTGCAATACTTCGTTTTGATGTCTGCGCAATAATTAAATGATCACTCAGGTAAATTTCTCTTTCAGGTAAACCAAAACGCTTTCGGATATTTAAAACTGGGATTATCCGCCCCTGTACATTGACAACACCCATGACTATATCAGGCGCTTTTGGCAGAGGAATGACTTCAACCACACGGACAATTCTTTCAACAGTTGAGAGCTTTAAAGCGTATCTATGCTCATCTAAAGAAAAAACAACGATTTGCATTTACGCTCCTCCATCAACAAAATAATCATTATGATGTAATTACTTCTTTATATTATATATTCATTCCGGCATTGATTACCACTCTTGAATGCTGATAATTCATGCCTGTAATTATTTGAGCTTCATTTTATGCTCGCCAGATATGGGTATGCTTAAATTATATGAATGCTAATTTAGGATCATGATTCATATCCTTGAAAATATCGATAAGTGGAAATGCGAATATAAAAAATGCGGCGCAAAATGCTGTTCTGAAGGTATCCAGCTTACGATAGAAGACATAAAACGGATAAAAGACCTGGGATATTCTCCCGATGATTTCCTGGAGCTTGATGAAACTGTCAATGCTTTCAAAATAAAAGGAAAAGGCGGAAAGTGCTTTTTCACTGGCAAGAAACTTGAGTGCACAATTCGCGATAATGAGCCGCTCGTTTGCCGTTTACTCCCATTCAAAATCGTTGAGGTTTCATATTCCGATGAACCCTTAATGCGACTCAAGCCAGTTGTTGATTGTCCAGGAATCGGGCAGGGCAAAAAGATCGATAAGAAAAAGATCGAATCAGATGCTTCAAAATTCCTGCATGAAAACCAGAAGCTGATAAGGGATATTAAGACAAAGGGAAAGAAGGGTGTTTTAGCGGATATTTAGGGCATTTTTTTCCTCATTTTCTTAAGAGCCGTGCCGCACACAGGACAATCATCTCCCTGCGGGAACCGGCGCTTGCACCCAATGCAGAATTTCTCCCATAGAAGGACATCCCTGATCTTTTTTTGGCCTGCAGGCATAACCTTTATTCCCAGGTGAATGGCAGTGTTCTGGACTGCATAATCATCAGATATCAGAACCGTCTCTTCTTTCTTTGAATACTCCAGCGCTTTTGCCAGGATATCAATATCAGTTTTTGAAAGTTCTTCACTATCCTTAGTCACACCTGCTTTTAATTTCACTTCGCGGATGAAACTTTGAAGCGGCGGCTCGATCCTTACATTCATCAATTCCATTATAGTCCGTGATGTTTCATCCCTGAGCTCCTCCTCGACCGATGGCACCGTTATAATATTTCCTTCGATCCTTTTCCCGATAATGAAAAGGGACGAATCTGCAATATATATCATTTTACTATTTTCCTATTGTCCTGTTTTTTTGCTTCAACGGCAATGTGAACGAGAATGTACTGCCTTCACCGAATGTACTATCTACCCATATCCTGCCCCCATGTTGTTCCACAATTTGCTTTGTAACTGCAAGTCCTGCGCCAGCGCCGCCATATCTCCTGCTTATCCCCGAATCTGCCTGGAAGAAAGGTTCAAACAGCTTGTCCATATCATCTTCCTTGATGCCTATACCTGTATCAGAGATCGAGAACTGCGCCATATCGCCGTTTTTTCTTGCCGAGATATTTACAGTCCCTCCTTCCGGTTTGCTGAATTTTACGGCATTATCAATGAGGTTTATTAGTATTTGCTTGAACCTTAGTGTATCTGCTTCCATGATCCCAAGTCCGGGATCGATTTCTTTTTGAATAACTATTTTTTTCTGTGCAGCCCTATCATTAATGAATATCAATGCTTCATCTATTGCTTCAGGCGCCTGGAATGATTGGATCGAAAGATTAAGTCCTTCACCTGATTCCACTTTGACAAGATCAAGTATGTCATTGATCATTCCAAGCAGGCGTGTTGCACTATGGAATATATTATCAACATATTTCTCTTGTTTTTCAGTTAATTCCCCATGGTGTTTCAGTTTCAGGACTTGGGAGAAACCCAAAACAGAATTCAACGGCGTCCTGAGCTCATGGCTCATCGTCATGAGGAAATCAGATTTTACGCTGCTTGCGCGCAGCGCTTCATCTTTGGCAAATATCAGTTTCTTTTCGCTATTTCTAAGCTGCGCTTCGATATTTTTTCGCTTTTCGATCTCCTGTTCCAGCATCCTTACCCTTGATTCAAGTTTCAAAGATAATTGAGCGCTGTACTTTTTCAGGTATTCCTTATCAGTAATCTCATATCCGGCTGACTTGAGTTTTCCTATTTTGTGTTCTTTCAGCACTAAATCGATCTCGCCAAGTAATCCCTCTGGCTTTAACCTTTTCATGATGAATCTTGACGCACCAAGTGAAAATCCAAGCTCCCTGTCTTTATCGCTAAAGAAGCTTTTTGTGTAAAATATAAAAGGTATATCTTTTGTTTTCTCGTTTCCTTTAATTTTCCGGATCAGCATGAACCCGTCCATCTCCGGCATAATTATATCGGATATTATGATGTCAGTCAGTTCTGTTTCCATCTTTTCAAGCGCTTCATATCCATTCCCTGCCTCTGAAACATCAAACCCATGGGTGAGCAATATCTTCGAAAGAAGTAGCCTGTCTTTTTTATTACTATCAACTACAAGAACTTTCATAGTATACTCTACATTTGCTTTTTAACTACCTGTCCAGATTTTGGGGTGCAGTCCAACTTGAAATTGCAGTGACAATATTTAACGATTGTGTTGAGAAAGAAATAAAAGCAAGTAAAGTATGAAAGAGTCATTTATTCTATTTTAGAAAATAAGGAGAAAACAATTGAAACCTATTGATGATATCCTGGTACGTTATGATGAACTCGCCCTGAAAAGCAAGAATGTCAGGATAAGGTTCGAACAGATACTGGTCAGGAACCTGAAGGCAATGCTCAATGCAGATGGCTGCAATTATTCTGGCATTACTCGTGAAATGGGACGGGTATTTATTCACACAGATGACCCAAAAGCACTTAAAAGCGCTACAAAGGTCTTTGGCGTGGTTTCTGCAAGCCAGGTTCATTCATGCGAGGCTTCGCTTGTATCAGCTGCCATGTTATCTGCAGAGATAGCATCTGAAATAATGAAGGAAGGTCAATCTTTTGCAATAAGGGCTCGAAGGGCCGGGAATCATGATTTCACATCGCGCGACATAGGAATTGCATGCGGAGATGCAGTATTTGAAAAAATGAACCGCAATATCACTGTTGACCTTGATGATCCGGATGTGGAAATATTCGTAGAAATAAGACAGGATAAAGGATATGTATTCACAGGATCAGAAAAGGGCGTGGGCGGGCTTCCACTGGGCACGCAGGGTAAAATGGTGGCTCTTATTTCCGGCGGTATAGATTCTCCTGTATCAGCATGGTTAATGATGAAACGGGGCTGCGAAATAATACCCTTGTATTTGAACAATGAACCTTTTTCCGACAATACCACACGCGATAGGGCGATGAGCTGCATCGAGATACTCCAGAAATGGTCGCCCCATAAGAAATTCACGGTTTATGAAGCGCCGCATGGTGAAAACCTCCTGGCTTTCCTGAATAATTGCGATAACCGCTTAAACTGCGTCCTTTGCAGGCGCATGATGTATCGGATCGCAGGCGAAGTGCTCAAAATTGAGGATGCACAGGGTATAATCACAGGCTCTTCACTGGGCCAGGTCGCATCCCAGACCTCAGAGAATATGCTTGCCGAGATGTATGGCATGGAATATCCGATATATCATCCTCTGATCGGGCTTGATAAGCTTGAAATTACAGATATGGCAAGAAAAATAGGCACACTTGGGCCATCAACAAAGCCTGCCACTTGCTGTATGGCAGTTCCGGAATATCCATCAACAGCAGCAAAACCCCAGGACGTAGTAAAAGCTGAAAAGCTATTAGATATTCCATCGCTCGTTGAGAACATGCTAAAAAACATCAAGAAATTCAAATAGTATGATTTATTTTACGCAAAAACATCAAGGGTAGCGTTAATAATAGGGCTAATAACACGTTTGTTGCCTCAAACCCCGGCGCCTCCTTTGGTAATTTACCGCGCGACTCTTTTATCGTTTTCACCATATCTTCAGGACCCAGATACCCGACATGGCGTGATATCTCGTCACCTTTTGCATTGAGGAATACGATCGTGGGATAATATGCGATATGATATTTGCTCTCGATATCGATCCTTACCTGCGTATCCACTTTTATGGCAATAAAATCCTTCATTTCGGAAATTACGCGGGGATCAGGATATGTTCCTTCTTCCATAGCAATGCATGGAGAACACCAATCAGCATAAAATTCCAGTAGCATAGGCTTTCCTGTTGAACTTGCTTCTTCCATCCCTGCTTCATATTTGTACCATTTTGTGGTTTGGGCATTAGCAACGGCAATTGTTAGGATAATGAAAACCAATGATATTATAACCAAAAATGTCCCTTGAATACGCATCAAGAGTGGAATTGGAATTAGGAGTATAAAATTATTCGCAATCTTTTTAAACATGAAGATTATTTTGAGTAACGGTGATGTAATGAACAAAAACCTTCCCTTAATTTTATTAATTATCCTGGTAGTTGCTTTATCAGGTTGTACAGGTTCTGATTCTTCGAAAACAGATTCCTCAAAAACGACTGCAGTACAAGTTCAAAAAATCGTGCACGAAAATACCAACCTTGAAGCAACAATAGTTGATTTGAAATTTGACAGAGATGATATAAGAGCTGGAGAAAAAGTAACTGCAATATTGTTCATTGCAAATACAGGCTCTGAAAAGATCACTAAAGAAACTGTAGAAATAAAAGCGAAAGTTATAACGCTTGATGACACTATGGCAAACTTGGCTTTAAAGACCATGGGCGAAGACAAGAAAACAAGGATGATACCCCCCATTGAATTTGAAACAGAGATCGAACCAGGAAATGTAAAAACCATCAGCGCAGTATTCAATACAGTCAAGGAGATGCAGGGAAGAAGTCTTGCAGGAACCTATGAAATAACCATTACTTTATCCGTTAACGGACAGAAAGTTGAAGCGAGGGTTATGCCTGTAACTCTCAAATCAGGCACACCCAGGGAATTTACGCCTGTTCCTACTCCATCCCCAACACCAACGCCCATCCCAACATCTGCTCCGGAAACAGTCACGACCACTGAGATCACAGAGATAGCGACCCCGACACCCACTCCTGAGCCAACACCATATGTAGCGGCAACTCCTACGGGAAAGATTATCCAGACAAGGATAGTACCACGTGGACAAACTGATGCGTTCGCAGAATCAACTCTTCAAATAGACGCTGGTGATCAGGTACTATGGGTGAATATGATTGATAGAGGATACACGATCGAGGAAGTGGACAATAAGATCCCTATAATAACTGTTCGAGGTTTTGGAAGAGCAAAATATATATTCAATGCCACAGGAATTTATAACCTTAAATTGAATTATAAACCTATGCGTGGTGAGCCAAGCACTCAGACCATAACAGTAAGATACAATGCAAGCCAGTAACTTGCATTGTCCACTATTTTTTTAACAATCTTTTTATTATCGAAAAACGATACCATATCTGTGATATCATGGTATCAAGAAAAATAATCTTAATTGTTTCTCTGTTAATTTTTAATGCAGGACTCGCATCGGCGCAAACTCTGAATGTGGGTCAGGGGCAGGCTTATGCGACCATCCAATCTGCCATTGATGCGGCAAAAAATGGCGACACGATCCTGGTGGGTGAAGGCCTATACAACGAAAATCCGCGTATCAAGACCAACGGGATATCGATCATCGGGAAGAACAAGGAAAAAACCATTCTTGAAGGCGGAAAATCAAGCAGCGGGATCAGGATAGATGAAGTAAATAATGTGATACTTAGCGGATTTACTATCAGGAACAGCGGCGGGGGCGGGGCAGAAGATGCAGGGATCACGATATATAAAGGAAATGATAATACCGTTTCAAATATGAATATTTTTTCGAATTCAGTAGGTGTTTCTATATATCAAACCAGCAACAACAATGTCATCTCAGGCAATGATATAGAATCAAGTTATGGAAATGGTATTTATATATATGCTTCAAATGATAATAAAATTTTCAATAACAATATTAAGAACAACAAAATAGGGATATATGCATATTCCGCAAAAACAAATCGCATTTACTCAAATAACTTTATCGACAACAAAGACCAGGCTTATGATAACAGCGGTCTTAACTCATGGGATTTTGATAAAACAGGCAACTTTTGGAGCGATAATAAAGGAAGCGACGAATATGTTATTGCGCTTGGTGGAAAAAATGTAAAGGATAATTTCCCCCTGAAAAGTGCGATATCAATAAGATCTGAACCTGTCCCAACACAACCTGCGTCAAAAGAGAGCGAAGCTGCGAAATCAACACCGGGATTTACAGTTTTTATGTTCATTATTTCATTGATCGCAATAGGGATATTCGGGATGAGAACTAATTAACAGATATGAACATGAAAAAACAATTAACAACTAACTCGTACGAACTCCATACGAACTCATGTTACCGGAGTTTGTTTCAGTTCGTATTAGTTCGGTGTTTTTTTTTCGGAAGATCGATTCGAGATACTCCCTTTCCCGGATCAATTCTATAATTTTATCCTCTCTTGATAATTGTACAGGAAATGTTTTATCATCGATCTCGATGGTGAGGTCGCCGTTGTATCCCGTATCACAAAGACGCTGCAATACTATTTCCATTTTCTTTTCATAATGCGCCGGATAATGCGGCTTTCCGTTATGCGCAGCGCCTACATGCACATTTATGATTTTGTCGCCAAGCTCATCAATGAAAGCTAAAGCTGTATTCCTGGAATTCAAAAATGCATGAACTACATCGAATGTGAAAAAAAGGCCAGGGAACTTGTCCAGCACTTCTTTCATCTCAACCGGGTTGGAACACATGGACTGAACGCCAGGCATGCTGTTCTCAAGCGAAAGATTTACATTCATGCTTTTCGCTTTTTCAAGGCATATCTCAAGATATCTCTCAAATTTCTTCCAATCCTCATCTGTGGGTTTTCTATGGGCTGTTCTTTTACCCGGATGGATCGTAACAACTCTTGCTCCCACGGATTTTCCAAGCTCAATAGACCATAAAGTTTCAGAAATGCTAGCCTCATGAACAAGATCATTATACGAAGATGGATTCAGATCCATTACAGGGGCATGAAGAGTACAACCCTGTGGCATGATAGATATTGCTTTTTTCAACTCTGATATACAAGCTTCATCATTCCTCATCATCCAAAAAAAAGGTGTCTCCGCCCAGAATTCAACGCTTTTTATCCCTGCTTGTAGCATTATATCCATTATGTCGCACAGGGGATATTCCCAAACGAACAGGGATGAGCATGAAATCCGCATTGAATTCTTAGTCTCTTGTGAAATACAACAATATACTTAAAGATATGAACTCAAGAATATCTGGAATGACAACATATATCGGATTATAGCCAAGCAGGTTTATTATAATCGGATATACATGCATTGCAGGCGGACTATTAATGATCAATAATAACATTATGGCTCGTGAAAAGCTCTGCAATAAAAGCGCCACTGTAAAGATAATAAGACCAAGTGTAAAGTTAGACTTGATCTTTTTATATATCTGGATATATGATACAAGAAGCACTAATAGCAAAACTATGTTGCCTGCCGAAACATAATAAGCGATATCAGTTATCTGAATAATTTTTCCTCCTGTTATGTTCAGTGGCTTTGTTTATCAATTTTTTCCCAAATTTGATGAAATTCATTTATGTTTGCCTCCATTGTCTTGGAAAGAAAATACATTGCGCCATATTTGTCACCTTCAATTGTTATTACTCCGTTCTTTGTAAGCACATCAAGATGATGCCTGATCGTCTTATAATCCATACTCATAGTCTCAGCTAGTTGATTTGCATTATATGGCCTGTCAATGAGCAATTTAAGCATCAATGCGCGTGTTTGCCCACCGCGTGTTCCTGCGATCAAATACCAGAGCAGCTTCTTCAGAAAATCCTATCTCCTATCAAGTCAAATAAATGTTTCGAGTAATAATTATAACTTGTGGTCAAAAAAGTTCAAGAAGAGGCACTATAACTCCTGACTTTGAAGTCAGCGCCATGTTCCATTGCTATTTTTTTACATTTTTCGATATCCACAACCGGCAGATCAACCACCGTGAACCGCAATTCCATATTGGATCTTGAAACATCTGTTGCGAACTCAAGCATTTTTTCATATGCCCGTATGTACCTGGGATCGCATAATTTATTGTAGGTACTGGAATCCTGGGCATTCAGGCTTATAGATACGACTTTTATTCCGGATTCAGCCAATTCCATTGCTACATTCCTGTCAGGGTATAATAGCTTCGCATGCCCGATCGTATCAAGCCTTACAGGTATCCCGCGGATTTTGAGCCAGTTTGAGATTTCAAGTACAACATCCAGACGCACAAGAGGTTCACCCAGTCCGGTGAAAACAACTTCCTTATATTTTGAAAGTTCCTGCTCAGAAAGCTCTTTTATTATTTCGGGGAGTGTGGGTTCCTTTGAAAGACGAAGATTATATCCATACACGCCGTCAGAATACCGTTTTATGCAAAAAACACAATCGGCAGTGCACCTATTTGTTATGTTGAGATAGAGGTTCCCATGTGCCTCGTAAATAATTGTATCTTTGTTTTTCATTGTCCCGGTTAATTATAGTGTTTCATCGCTCTTATTACTTCCTATCCTGGTAATGTATCATTTTATTATTTCAGGTTATTATTTCACACCCGTCTTCATTTACAATAACTGTATGTTCGGACTGGGCAACTATTTTGCCATCCGATTCTACTAATTCAAAATATTCCCTTGCTCCTTTTAACTCTTTGATATTGAGCTGTGGGATCCATCGCGGGGTAAAAGGAAGCGACTCGAATCGTTTCCTGATATATTCAGCGGTAATTCCTGTACATTTATCATTTATGGCAAAAATCAATGGCTTACTGTGTTTGATATTCCCCCTGCCGTATGTTGCAAAAGGTTCAATCGCAATGACCATGTCCTTTTTTATGGTATGACTGAAAAAGCTTTTATAATTGGGTATTGAAATCCCTGCGTGCAGGTCATATCTTTCGAGATTGTGGCCTGTCAGGTCTTTTATGGGGCTAAAACCACGTTCTTTTATCGTGTCTTCAATTATCTTTCCAATATGACTGGTTTCAACTCCGTTTTTTACAAATCCGATGGCATTTTTTAAGGCCTCATCACAAGCATTTAGCAACAAATGGTGATCATTTGTCCCGACTTCAACAGTCACCGCTGTGTCAGCGATATAGCCTTCTATGTGAGCGCCAAGGTCTAATTTTACGACATCTCCTTTTTTAAAAACAGGCAGGTTATCCTGCGGTGTGTAATGGGCTGCAATTTCATTTATTGAAATATTGCAAGGAAAAGCAGGCTTTGCGCCAAGTTCCCTAATCCTCCCTTCCACAAATTCCGCAATCTCAAGGAGTGTGATATCCTCTTTTATCCTGGGCATGGCCTCATCGCGGACTTTAGCCGTGATTTTGCCTGCTTCAATATAACATTCATAAATAATATTGTTCATTTATCAGTTGTAACTAATGCAGCGCCTATCAATATAAGCGCTCCTCCTGTTATTTCAAGAATTGAGATCTGCTCACCAAGAATAAGTACCGCAAAGAATACGGCACTTATCGGTTCGATCAATCCAAGGATACTTGCGCTTTGTGCTTTTACTTTTTTCAATCCATTAAAATACAGTGATACGGCCAGTATCGTTGGAAAGATCGCAAGAATCAAAAGATTTGTGAGATTGCTGGAAACCGCTTCAGCCGGTACAACCCCCACAGGCAAAAGAATTAAAGTGGCGACCAAAAAACTCCAGAATGCCTGCGAATAACCGGAATATGTAGAGCTTACATATTTTGAGGTCATTATCTGGAAAGCGTAGAATATCCCTGAAGCAATTCCTGCTAATATACCGATCGAAGACAGCTTGAAATCGAGTTTTCCGGGATCCACTATCAGCAGGATACCCACAATAGATAGGACAAGGGCGATCACTCCTTTGTGTCTTATCTTTTCTTTCAGGAACCAGGGAGAGAATATTGTGATATAAATTGGAGCTGTGGATAGTAAAAGGACGGCAATCGAGACTGATGCATTCATGATAGATATGAAATAGGAAACCATTGTGCATATCTGCAATATTCCAAAGAGGAAAAGGTATGATTTTTTCCCGCGAAGTCCGATGATATTCAAGTTTCCCGAAACAAGAAGTGCCAAAAATAATATAATAAATGCAAAACCCACCCTGTAAAAAATGATGCTCTGGGCTGACATCCCATGTATATTTTTTGCAATAATGCCTACGAGACTCCATAATATTGCGGCAATGATTATTTCGCCATATCCAGAAAAGCGGTCTTTGTTCATCGGGTTCTGGAAGAGTTTTTTAGATAAAATAGATTGTGATTTGACGAGTAGATATCACCATAAATGCTATGAATATGAAAAAAACAACGAGAAGTTCACTCTTTCCTCCCCCTTCTCCTTTGTCCTGATCCTCACATCCTTCAAAAAAGAAATGCTTCTGGCAAGTGCCACCATTTCATCCCTTGAAAAAGCAGTCTCTTTTCTTATTTCACCTTCGGGGGCATTTTCAGGAATGCCCTGCTGGATGACATAAGTGCAATTTTTTCCCTCAAGATCCTTTGCAATTCCCAGTACATCCGAAAACGGTCGAAAAACGGTCGTCCTCACTTCGATATCAACATTTTCAAGTTCCAGCGACTTTCGGGCGCGCAAAGCGGCATCTTCCCCGCCTCTGGTTATCATGCTGTATTTTTTCGCATCATCAAGTGGCGCTTTGATGTCAAGGAATATTTTATCAAGCAACTTTTTCTCAATGAGCTTTGAAAGGCGCTCAGGATAGTACCCGTTCGTTTCGATGCCAACCAGTAACCCCTGTTCTTTTGCGAATCGTGCGAGATGTTCCAGCGCATCATATTGTTTAGTCGGCTCGCCGCCGGAAAAAACCACGGCGCTAATAAACATTTTTGATTCGAGAATTTGCTTCTCTACTTCTTCGATATCAAAAACTTTTTCTTTAATGAAGATTGGCGTTATTGGATTCGAAATTATATTTAGTTTATTTTTACTTATAAATACTTTTAACCTACCGGTTTTCATTTTTAAATTTAATTCATCCGTCCTGACATCGTCGATTGTTAGAATCGCCTTCGTTTTTCCATCATTAAGCTTGATTGAAATTAGGTTTTTTTCTGAAAATATTCTTATAGTCTTATTATCATCGATTTTTTCAATAATTGCTGTTTTTACCCAATTAATACCAAAATGTTCTTTTAGAAATTCTATGAGTTTATTATTATCGATTCCTGGAATGTTATCCCAGTTAAACAAATACTTGTTTTTCCTTATTCTTTTTTCCTTTTTTTCTCTTAAATATGGCTGCAAAGAAGTTGCCCTACGAATGAAATCGTTATTTGAGCAGTAGAGACATTTAAAATTGCAGCCATTGAAGAAGATGACTGAAACCGACCTGCCGTACCAGTCTATCGTGGATACAGGAGTCATTACACATCTTAATTCCATTGTTCTCCTTTATCAAAAAGATTATCTGTCATTATTCCAAAGATTCTTTTGAACGCATCAAAGTCGCTATCGGGTACATATCTAAATACATTTTCGGATATTTACTATGCATATACTTTTTTACAATCTTAAAATTGTGCTTTTCATAGAACCCCAAAGATTCAGGTTTTGAATCAACTGTTATATAGCGACATCCTACTTCATTGGAGATATATATGGCTTTGCCTATCGCTATGGACAATAAGAATATTCCAACACCCTTTCGCTCAAATCTTCTATCCACTGCAAGTCTTGCAATCCTGATACATGGGAATTTTTGATAAGGATAACCATTAATCCTATCTTTTTCATCTACTGCATGTACTTCGAGAGTATCTGTAACTAATGTGACATATCCAGCAATATCTTTCTTCCAGCAACATAAAAATGTCCTGCCAGCCATCTCATTTTGATATTTTAAAGCATCATTTTTAACAAAATCGTTTAAATCTATATTTGAGGAGTCAAAAGAATTGAGCTTATGCCTTGTAGTTAAAGGCATAATTTGAAACTCACAATAAAGGTTCTGTTCCATTAAACTCTAAAATGGGTTTTACTTATTCGCATGGCATCTTTGAACAACTCTATCTCTTCTTTGGTTACTTTCGGATCTTTTCGATCTTTCCAGAACTCTTCTGCATCTTCTCCTTCTAAAATTAATCCGAGTTCTATGGGTCTTGCCATGTTATCGCCTGAAGGATATCATGATAATATCATAGATAAAGCTTTTTATTCTAAAAGACCGTATATATCTATTATAGAGGTTGGGTTAGAAATTGATAATATAGTGTTAACAAAATTATATCAGTTAATAAACCAATTTCATATCGGGGCGTTATAATAAAACTTGCGCCTTAGAATTTAAAAGGAGGCTACAATGTCAGAAATGTCAGATATGTTTAAGAAAATGGGGTTATTCGGCATAGGCGTTATTTCCCTGACGCAGGAAAAGGTGGAGGAATTTTCCCAGGAAATGATAAAAAAGGGAGAATTGAGCCGGGAAGAAGGAAAAAAATTCGTGAATGAACTTCTCTCTGAAAGAGAAAAGCAGATCCGAGAACTTGAAGATAAGATCAATGAAAGAGTAAAAGAAATACTCGAAAAGAGCGGCGTGGTCATGAAAAGTGATATCACTGCTCTTGAGAAAAAGATCGAGAAGCTGGAAAAGACGATTCACGCAATGTCGAAAAAATAAATCATCCGGGATAATCTATCTTGAGCCTGCTTGATAAACAATACGCTTACGTAAGACGATACCATGAGATCGTTGACGTAATGATCAAACATGGTTTTGGATACCTTGTGGATAGGTTTGGACTTCGTCCTTTTCGGTCTTTTCGGGAAAAACTGTTCGGACCCAAACCTCTCAAGGAACAAATGCTCATGCTTTCGGAAGCGCATAGGATGCGCCTTGCGCTGGAAGAACTTGGACCGACATTTATCAAATTCGGCCAGATATTAAGTACAAGGCATGACCTGATCCCGGCGGAGTATATACAGGAACTTGAAAAACTCCAGGATCGTGTTGAACCTTTTGATTTTTCAGACGCAAGAAAAGTGATAGAAAAAGATTTTGGGGGAAAAAAGATAGAAGAGCTCTTCCTGAAATTCAATCCGGAACCAATAGCTTCAGCTTCAATAGGACAGGTGTATCGCGCTACTTTATCGCTGGGTGAGGAAGTGGTAGTCAAAGTAATGAGGCCAGGTGTTGAGGAGATAATAGAAACCGACCTTTCCATTTTAATAAGCATGGCAAGATTTGCACAAAAGCACATAAAAGAAAGTAAATTCTTTAATCCAGTGGGTTTTGTGGATGAATTTTCACGGATAATAAGACTTGAGATCGATTATACACATGAAGCCCAGAATGCAGACAAGTTTTTCTTGAATTTCACAGGAAGCGAGACTGTCAAGATCCCGATAATGTATTGGAAATACAGTACAAAGCATGTTATTTGCCAGGAATTTCTTGATGGTGTAAAAATCACTGATATCGAAAAGATCGAAGCGCAAGGAATGGACAGGAAAAATATCTCCATTGATCTTTCATATGCATATTTGAAAATGATCTTCGAAGATAGTTTTTATCATGCTGATCCGCATCCTGGCAATATTCTTGTGTCGCCTGATGGAAAAATAATATTTCTTGATTTTGGCATGGCAGGACATATTGATCCGCTGCTTCATGAAAACCTCACAAATCTCATAATAGCCATACAGTTAAATGATATCGATATCCTGATAGAAGCTCTTACAGAATTGGGACTTATCAGCGATGAAGGGAGTGAAAGCCCGCTGATCAAGATAAAACTGGAAGAATTATTGGTAAAGTATTACGATCTTTCAAGCAAATTCATTGATCCTGCCTCATTCCTCCGGGACCTGATAGATATTTTTGCAGGAACCGGGGGAAGAGTCCCCACGAATATAATGCTTTTGTCAAAAACACTTATCATCAGGGAACAGATCAGCCGCAAGCTTGATCCGGATCATAATTTTGGTGAATTGACGCAACATTATGTCAAAAAAATGCTAACAGACCGAGCAAAAGCTTCTCATATATTCAAAGAGGCTGAAAAAACGGTATCCGATCTTATCCGCCTGATGAAAAATTTCCCGAAAAGGTTGAATCATTTGCTTGCAAAAGCAGAAAAAGGAACACTAAAGCTTGAACTTGAACACCTGGGGCTTGACGGGCTTGTGGAAGAATTGGATATTATGAGCAACAGGCTCTCTTTCAGCATGATAATAGCGTCGCTTATTGTGGGCTCTTCTCTTATCATCCAGACGAGGATGTCACCCAGTCTCTTTGGCGTGCCTCTCCTTGGGATCATCGGTTTTTTCATCGCAGGATTTCTGGGGATAGGGCTACTGATTTCGATCATAAGGTCAGGAAAGTGGTGATTACTTTTTTATCCATTCCCACTATTAAACCAGAAAATGGAAAAAACAAGGTTTGCATATATATTGATCGGCGGTTTTTTTGGCTCTGCGATCAGAGAGCCCCTATCGTTATCAATACCCGGAGCACCAGGGATATTTTTGGTAAATGTCAGCGGGAGTTTTATCCTTGGTTACCTGATGTATGCTACAGAACTTGGTTTTTTCAGCGATCGTGAGCGATATCTCATAGGTATCGGTTTTTGCGGAGGTCTCACGACCTTTTCAACGTTTATTGTGCAGACTATCCAATTTCCAGCCGCCTTGGCTGCATTGAATATCACTGCAAATATCGTTTTTTGCCTCGTATCGGTTTTTGTAGGACGCGCGTTGGCAAGGATGAGGCTGGGATCATGAACCTGATTCCAATACTATTAGCCGGCATTGGAGGCGCGATTGGTGCAGTGTTGCGCTATCTTGTTTCAGGGATTTATCCGGTCTATCGGGACATTCCCACAGGAACACTGCTTGTAAATTTTATTGGTTCAACACTACTTTCCATTATCACATTCGGTGCCAATCCATTGCCATATTTTGCAGATGCCGGGATACTGGGGGGATTTACTACCTTCTCCACATTCAGCTATGAGAGCTTCCGTCTTCTTGAACGAAGGGAGTTTCATGTATTCGGGGTAAATGTCATTTTGAGTTTGTTATTTTGTGGGGCAGGGGTGGTTTTAGGAAAATGGATTGTGTAAAAGCCATTAAATACAAAGAATATAATGTAAGAACATCATTTTCGGAGGATTTAATTGCAACCTGTAGTAAATATTGGTATAGTAGGGCATGTTGACCACGGCAAGACCACGCTTGTAAAGGCACTTTCTGGTTCCTGGACAGATAAGCATAGTGAAGAAATAAAACGTGGAATATCAATAAGGCTTGGCTATGCGGATATCGTGCTAATGAAATGTCCTGTTTGCCCGGAACCTGATTGTTTTACAACGAAAAAAGAATGTGAGAAATGTGGGACAAAAACAGAAGTAATTCGAGCTATATCTTTCGTTGATTCCCCGGGGCATGAAACGCTGATGGCTACGATGTTATCAGGTGCAGCTTTGATGGACGGCGCCCTTCTTGTTATTGGAGCAAATGAAAACTGCCCCCAGCCGCAGACAAAAGAGCATCTAATGGCTTTGAACATCCTGGGCATAAAGAATATAATCATTATCCAGAACAAGATAGACATTGTCACGAGAGAAAAAGTAATTGAGAATTATAACCAGATAAAGGCTTTCGTGAAGGGTACAGTTGCGGAAAATGCCCCGATAATCCCGGTTTCGGCGCAGCAGAATGCAAACCTTGATCTTATCATCGAGGCGATTGAAAAATATATTCCTACTCATATACATGAACTTGATTCACCGCCATTGATGTTCGTGGCTCGATCTTTTGATATAAATAAACCCGGAACAATTATTGAAAAGCTAAAAGGTGGAGCGATCGGAGGGTCTTTGAATTGTGGGATATTTAAACTCGGCGATGAGATCGAGATGCGGCCTGGAAGAAAAGTCGAAAGCGGAGGGACTGTAAAATGGGTTCCTATTAAAACGGTGATCACATCCATACATGCAGGGACTGAAGAACTTCAAGAAGCAAGACCTGGAGGTCTTATCGGTGTGGGCACAAAACTTGATCCATCCATTACAAAGAGCGATGCTCTTGTTGGGCAGGTAGCAGGTCTTCCTGGAAAGTTGCCGCCTACCATAGAAGGTTTTGTTATGGAAACAAAACTCTTGGAAAGAGTAGTAGGGGTAAACGATGAATCAGTTGTTGAGCCTATACGTTCAAATGAGCCTTTAATGCTGAATATCGGGACTGCAACTACAATAGGAGTTGTGACAAGCGCAAGACAACTGGATGCGGAAGTCAAACTCAAAAGGCCCATATGTGCCGATAAGGGTTCACATATAGCGATCAGCAGGCGCGTCGGTGCTCGCTGGAGACTCATTGGTTCAGGTGTATTGAAAGAATTCAAATGAAAAAAACTGTGATCATTGATACAAATGGTTTGATGATCCCCGGCCAATTCGGACTGGATATTTTTTCAGAGCTTGGACAATTGGGTTTTGATACTTATATTGTTGCGAGGGCTTGCGTAAGGGAACTTGAGACGATCATAGCTTCAGGGCGCGGGAAAGATAAAATGGCAGCAAAGATAGCGTTATCGTTATTAGACCGCTGCGCTATAATAGAAGAAAGCGGATTCGCAGATGATGCGATCGTAAAAATGGCAGTTAGAATGAAAGCGTCAGTTCTTACTAATGACGCCGAATTAAAGAAAAGATTATGTAGTAAGGGAGTTACTATTGTGTATCTTCGAGATAGAACTCGTTTAAGTATTTAATATCTTTTTAAGAGGATTTAGATGTATAAGAAAATGAGATTAGCAGATACGGTGAGAATTGCACCTGAATTACTCGGTGAACCGGTTGAGGAAGCAGTAAAACTCGCGTTGCGAGAAAAGCTTGAAGGATTGGTTGACAAGAGGATCGGCGCGATAGTTGCAGTCAAGGATATTATAGAAGTTGGCGAAGGACATATACTGGCCGGTGACGGAGGAGTATATTATGATGCAATTTTTGATGCATTGACTTTCATGCCAGAACTTCAGGAGATCATTGAAGGCAGCGTTGTTGAGGTTGTCCAGTTCGGTGTTTTCCTGGGCATAGGACCGCTTGACGGTCTTGTGCATGTAAGCCAGCTTACCGATGAATTCGTGAGTTATGATGAGAAAAATTCACGGCTCATTACAAAAGAATCAGGGCGTTCGATAACTGAAGGAGACCACATCAGGGCAAGAATAATAGCTGTAAGCCTGAATGAGCGTGAACCGAGAGATAGCAAGATAGGTCTCACTATGCGGCAGCATACCCTTGGCAAGCTGGAATGGTTAGAAGAAGCGCGAAAACCCAAAGAAGAATCGCAAGAGAAGGGTAAACCAAAGAAGGTAAAACCAGAGAAGAAAAAGAAGGAAGATTCACCTAAATTTGAAGACATCGAGGACATAAAACCAGAGGGGGCATAAATGCCTGATAATGTATGCAGGGAATGTCACAGGATAGTCAAGAAAAGCCAGATATGCTCATATTGTAATTCAACGGCGCTCACAAATGATTGGAGCGGTTATGTGGTCATTATCGACCCCGATAAATCACAGATCGCAAAAAAACTCGGGGTCAAATTACCCGGAGAGTATGCGTTGAAGGTAAGATAATTTGAAAAGATACTGCCTGCCAGTAGAGTTACGAGAAGAACTTCGCAAACTCCATGGAGAACTTTTTCCCGGAGATGGGATCGAGACTACAAAGGAAATCATTAAGAATTTAAATGAATACGCTATGTTGATCACTGTTGGAGATATTGTCACATTTAATATTCTTAGCGCCGGATTGGTCCCGGATATTTCCTTTGTAGATGACAGGACTAAACGCAGCCCTGCGTCAGATGTGGTAGTGAAAGGCACACGGCATGCCCATTTTAAAAATATAACCGTCGAAAATCCCCCTGGTATGATTACGGAAGAACTATTGGATGAAACGCAAAAAGCAATGGGATCCAATACGCCTGTACAGATATTCATAAAAGGGGAAGAGGACCTGGCAGCTCTTCCTGCGATCGCCATGGCTCCCATCTCATCAGTAATTATATATGGTTTGCCTGACAAAGGGGCGGTACTTGTTCGAGTTACTGAGAACAAAAAGAAAGAAATACAATCATTCCTTAATAAAATGAAATGCAAGGAGAATAAATAATGGAAATCCAGATCATCAAAGATAAAACAAATCCACTGTTAAATAGACGAGAGATATCTGTCTCTGTAAAGAATAAAACCACAGCCTCAAGAATTGAATTAAAGAATAAGCTTGCAGCACTGCTAAATTCCAAACCTGAACTTATCGTGATCGAGCATCTTGGCACAATATACGGTAAGCAGGAAATGATGGCAAAAGCTTGCCTATACCAGACGGAAGAACGCTTGAAACAGCTTTCTCACCAGCATCTTATCGCAAGGGATGCACCCAAGGTTGTAGAAGGACAGGAACAAGCAGCAGCACCAGCCGCGGCAGCTGAACCAAAATCCCCGGCTTAAGAATGGAGAGATTTTAATGGCAATTAATAAATTTTACGAAATAAGCGGAAATAATGCAAAAAAGATAAAACCTTCATGCCCCAGATGTGGACCAGGCGTATTCCTTGGTGAACACAAGAATCGCAGTTCATGCGGGAAATGCGGTTATACTGAATTCAAGAAATAATCTTTTTCTATAGGTATGGCCTGATTATATGATCGTGGGCCATCACCACCCCTTAAGACCCAATGTCATTAAGTCGTTAAGGGCACATTTTTAATATAAATGGGACTGCACGAATGATGCTAATATTTATCCGTGTATATTCGTGCCTTTTATAAATTCCTCAAGTTTCTCTCGCGCCTGGGCGTCACGTATCTGCTCAGGCGGATGTTTCATGAAATAAGCGGATGCCGGGATTATTGGTCCGCCTATCTTCCTGTCAAGAGCGATCTTTGCCACACGGATGGCATCAACCACTACACCTGCGCTGTTAGGACTGTCCTCAACAGATAACTTAAGGTCGATATAAGCGGGCACATCGCCGAAGAGCTTAAAATCGATTTTCAGGTGGCAGACCTTGTTATCATTCAGGCAATCGATGCAGCCGTTAGGACCTGCGTAAACATAAGCATCATACGGGATTTGCGAAGCGACAGATTCTGTCTTTGATATCTTCTTTGATTTTAATCTTGCCTGGTCTGTCATGTTGCGAAAATCCGTATTCCCGCCAATATTCAACTGGTAAGTGCTGTCGATTTTTGCCCCCCTCTCGACTATCATCTGGGTAAGCGCGCGGTGAACGATCGTAGCGCCAACAAGGCTTTTTATATCATCGCCAATTATCGGAAGTTTGGCTTTTCTGAATTTGTCTGCCCATTGCTTGTTTGAAGCGATGAAAACCGGAATGCAGTTAATAAAAGCGCAGCCCGCTTCAAGTGCCTGGGTTGCATAATATTTTACGGCTTCTTCAGAGCCAACAGGCAAATAATTGATCAATATATCTGCTTTTGACCTCTTAAGGATAGAAGCAACGTCCACTGATTTTTGTTTTTCATCCACCCTGAAATAATCTGTCATGTGTGGAGCCACCCCATCAAGTACCTGGCCTTTCATTACTTCAACGCCAAAATCCGGGACATCCGAAAATTTCTTTGTGCAATTGGGTTCTGAAAATATGGCTTTTGAGATATCAGTTCCCACCTTGCGAACATCAATATCAAATGCAGCGACCGGCTTAATATCAGAGATCAGATATCCACCCAATGAATTATGCATTAATCCCGGCACCAGGTCATCAGAATGCGATATATTTTTATAATACTCAAGTCCCTGAATTAAAGATGATGCGCAATTTCCTACACCAGCTATTGCTATGCGAATATCTGCCATTTAAATTCCCTCGTAATACCAACTCAATGATATCCTGATATAACTTAAAATTTGTTATTTAAGTGTCTCTTTAACGTGTGCTATTCTCTGGAATACAGTTATGAATGAAAGTATGGCTATTGCGAATATTGCAAAATTCACCATATCGATAAAAGCGCCTGCAATAAGTATTATCATTCTTGCAGGACGGTCTGCAAACCCTATAGAAGCTTTTGCTCCTGCCGCCTCCGCGCGCGCCCTAGTATAACTTACCATTAGAGAACCAAATATTGCAAGAGTGCCCGTAAGCCAGAAAGGAATTGAATACAATTGGGTCAATCCGCCGTACATCGCTCCGATTATGACCGCAGCATCAGCGAACCTGTCACAAACAGAATCGAGGAAGCCACCGTATTTTGTCGTCCTGTTATTTGCGCGCGCCACAAGCCCGTCAAGAGCGTCAAAAAATCCGCTTGCAAGGAGGAAACCTCCAGCCCAAAGCAGTTCTTGCTTTGCGAAAAAGAATGCAGAAATAAGACTTAACGCAAGGCCTACGAGTGTTAATGTATTAGGGTTTATCTCTGTGACCCTGCGCGCAAAAGGGGTTAAAGCATCCTGTATTAATTCCTTTATATCATCGGTCATTTGTTTTTCATTGTTCCAGGAGATGATGAAGATTTCTTTTTTTGTTTTTTCCAAATCATTTATTTAAATAAAAGACGTTTCACAATCTTATCATGAAGAATTCTACTCATAATCCCAAAGAAGTTGCAGGTCGTCAGGCAGCCCAGCTCGTAAAGGATAACATGGTCGTTGGACTTGGCACCGGTTCAACAACAGCTTATGCGATAAAGGAACTTGGAAGACGAGTTGCAGGAGGCTTGAAGATGCAAGGTGTTCCCACATCGTACCAGTCGGCTTTTTTGGCTTCCGGGAACGGTATTCCTCTCACCACGCTTGATGAGCATCCGGTGCTTGATATTGATATTGATGGCGCCGACCAGATTGTGAATTTCGTTGCGATAAAAGGCGGCGGTGCGGCTCACACGCGGGAAAAGATCGTTGCCCGATCAGCAAGAAAGTTCGTTGTGGTTGCGGAGGAGTCAAAAATGTCAGCCGTATTGAACCACTCGGTTCCCCTTGAAGTAATTCCATTTGCGCGCAAACTGGTAGAAAAAGAAGTTGCAGAACTTGGCGGAAAAACAGAAGTGCGAATGGGAGTAAGAAAGGATGGCCCCGTGATCTCTGATAATGGGAATTTCATCATGGATGCTGATTTTGGGGCAATACATGATCCTGCATCGCTGGATATTGCGCTTTCACAATGTACGGGCATCGTAGAACATGGGATATTCATGAATGTGGATGTAGTGTATATCGGGAAAAAAGACGGAACCGTAGAAATCATTAAAAAATAGAATTTATCGACAATTTCTTTGATCCAGACTGACCGCGGATGCGTTATTACAAATTCAGCCCATCGCTCGATAGGTTCAGTATGGGTTTTGTCTCTCATGATAGACGCAGCCTGCGGATATCCGCTTTTATTTTTGCGATCTCTTTTTCATTCATGAACCTTTGATATGATTCCCGAAATCCTCGTTCCCAATGTTCTCGATTACTTTTGTTCCATTTTTTACCCTGACTTCAGGCCATATTCTTACATTTGAATTTACGGTCACATCTTCCCCGATGATGACCCTGGGACCTATGACAGTACCAGTTTCAAGGATACATGACTCTTTTATTTTTGTGGCATTATCGATGATCGCACCTGAGACTATAGTATTTGAGCCGACCTCAACATTATTATAAATATATGACGACAATATTCTTGAATTGTCGCCTATTTTGCAATTTGAGCCTATGGATGTATAAGGACCGACAAGGACATTGTCCCCTATAGTTGTGTTCTCTCCGATCACGATAGGTCCTACTATTGCTGAATTTGAACCAAGCGATACATCATGACCGATCTCGATAGGGCCTGTAACTCTTGCATCTTTGATATTAAGTCGCCCTGATATCTTTGTGCCCGGCATTTGTTCCAGCATCCATCGGCATGCTTCCCTGTAAGCCTGGGGGTTGCCGATATCCGTCCACCTGCCGTGAACAAGGAAACCGTTGATGTTCCTGCCTTTTTTCATTATATCCGGGAAAAGGTCTTTTGCGAAATCATATTTTTCCTGCGGGATCCATTCCAGGACTTCCGGGTCACAAACATATATGCCCGTGCTTGCAAGGTTGCTGAAGATCTGTCCCGGTCCAGGTTTCTCAAAGAACCTGTTTATCCTGTTATTTACATCAAGGTCAGCGATACCATAATCACGTGGATCATCTATTGGCAGAAGACCAATGGTCACAAGCGCATCATGCTTTTCATGGAAACGCACAAATTCACGAAGTTCAAGGTCCATAACGTGGTCTCCTCCCACTACCATGAAAGGCTCGCCCTCAAAAAGCTCTTCTGCATTCTTAACCCCGCCTGCTGTTCCCATTTTTTCTTTTTCATGCACATATTCTATATGCACGCCGTACATGCTTCCATCACCAAGCGCGGCTTCTATTTCCCCGCCCATATAACCAAGTGTAAGAACAATATCATTAAAACCCTCAATGGCCAGGTGTTCCACAAGATGAACTAATGATGGTTTATTCAGCAGCGGGATCATCGGCTTTGGCCGGTCAAAAGTAAGCGGTCGCAGGCGTGTTCCTTCGCCTCCGCACATTATGCACGTTTTCATGAAAATATCATTCTTTGAATTGGTATGGAGGTATATAAATAATGCTAAATGCTGAGACTTTTGATTAACTTCTTGTTTTAGAAACCACAGAGAGCACAGAGTACACAGAGAAAAGCGTCAAAACTCTGTGCTCTCTGTGGACTCTGTGGTTGATTTTCCGTGTGATGAGCCATTATTCTGACCACTGAGTACTTCCAGAAGTTGAATTAACTTAATCACCACAAAGGACGCAAAGAATGCAAAGCGTAGCAGCATTAATCTTTGCGACCTTTGCGCTATTTGCAGTGAGATTTTTATATGGAAACACCATATCAGAAAAATAAAAAAGATTTATGATATCCATAGTATAAGTTGGACATAGCAATGAAAGATCAATGCCCGTGTACCTCAAGAACCTCTGAAATATGCTGCCCTGGAGATGTTTCTATCCGCAAAGTCTGGCTTGCCAGGCTTGAAAAAGAACACAGCCAGCTGCGGCGCACATCAAAAAAGATCGCAGGCAAATTTAAAATATTTTCACATCCCCAACGTGTTGAGATCCTGCTGATGCTAAAGCAGCGTGAGCATTGCATGGATGAAATGGCAAAGAAACTCAATATCCCAAAGCCTGCGCTCTCCTATCACCTGGGGATTTTGAGAAAACATAGCCTTATTTGCGTGAAAAAGCGCTCAAGGTTTGCTTTCTACTCACTTTCAGATAGCGGGAATGTCTCCCTGGACATCTTTAATTCAATATGATTCAAATTTTTTTGAATCTATTTGTAGGGTTTTATTGCTTAAAGTTACATAATCCATAGCATGGAAACGAAGCTCTCATGGATAAGCAGATATCTGACCGCCTGGATCCTTATTGCAATGGCAGGAGGGATTATCCTTGGAATAGCCTTTCCGGGATTACCTGCGCTCCTTGATTCTGTACAGATCGAAAACGTTTCACTCCCGATAGCGATAGGTCTTATATGGATGATGTATCCGCCTCTGGCTGGCGTGAAATATGAAGAACTGTCAAAAATGAGGACGCAGGGAAAAGCCCTTGGCGCTTCTATTATCCAGAATTGGATCATCGGTCCTGTCCTGATGTTCGCTCTTGCATGGATTTTCCTCCCGGACCTTCCCCATTATCGTATCGGCCTGATACTTATCGGTCTTGCACGATGCATTGCGATGGTGCTTGTCTGGAACAAGCTTGCTAGAGGCGACAACGATCTTTGCGCTGTTCTTGTTGCCATGAATTCCCTCTTCCAGGTAGCGCTTTATTCCGTGCTTGCTTATGTCTTCATCACCGTTATATCTACATGGATCGGAGGTGTTGGAGCAGGTGCGATCGTGAATATTTCCATATGGCAGGTGGCTTATGCGGTTTTTATCTATCTTGGGATCCCCTTTATCGCAGGCATCATAACGCGCTGGGTTCTTTTGAAGAAAAAAGGAAAAGAATGGTATGATAATATATTCATGGAAAAGCTTGGCCCGACAGCTCTTATCGGTCTTCTATTTACTATCATCGTAATGTTCTCCCTCAAAGGAAAAAACATGGTTGAACTGCCCATGGACGTTTTCAGGATAGCCATTCCCCTGCTTGTTTATTTCATCTTGATGTTTTTCGTTTCGTTCTTTATGTCATACAAGCTTGGATTCTCATACCAGCAGTCAACAACGCTTGCATTTACAGCCGCAAGCAATAATTTCGAGCTTGCAATAGCAGTTGCGGTAGCGGTCTTTGGCATAGGTTCAGGCGAAGCGTTCGCCGCTGTTGTGGGTCCGCTTATCGAAGTTCCGGTGATGCTTGGGCTTGTGCACGTTGCTGGAATAATAGGCTCAAAGTGGTTTGACAGGAATGGAATACCAATAAAATAATACGCTGAACACTTTGAATTGTTTGGTTTTTAACTATAAAAGGAGGAAAAAATTATGTCATGGTTTGTTGAAAAAACGCCAGAGGTTGCAAAAGCATTCGGAGAATTGAGGAGTTCCGTTTACAAGGAAGGGGCTCTTGATGCGCGCACAAAGGAACTCATTTCGATCGCTGCTTCCGTTTTAATGAGATGCGAAAAATGCACAGAAATCCATGCCCAGCGCGCGCGCAAGAACGGCGCGACTGATGAGCATATAGCAGAAGCAATAGCATGCGCAATGTTCGTTGCTGCAGGATCGCAGTTGTCATGGAGCGAGGTGTATGACAAGGTTTTTGATGAGAAAAAGTAAGAATTTATGTCATGCCCATATTTCATAGATAAATCATAAATTTAAGAAAATATAGCATTCAAAAGCGCTCAACAGTCCTTAGGTCGCATAAACTTCATTGGTGCGGATTACTTTTTCCACATCCCTTTCCAGTCTTGAGAGCATGTTTTTATCAAGTTTTTTTCCTTTTATCTGCTCTATGAACATCAGGGATTTCGTATGGTCATCCGGAAGAAGCTTCCAGGTAGGTCTTTCCACGCAATAATCTATCCCGTTGGCGTATGCCATCATTTTTTCACATACTTCCCCGCTTATCCATCCTATGTCGATGTAGTATTCAAGCACTTCAGACAGGTTATTCCGTCCTACTTTTTCAAGCAGGAATTCTATCCAGTTAAGAAGTATTATAGAAGTCTCAGCCTTATTATCAATAGACTGCAATTTTACGTTCTCATCATAATTTTGCTGTTTTTCAGCCGCTGCCCTCACGGATGCTCGTGATGCCGGGGAAAGAGCATCATGCGCAACGGGCATCGCTGCGGCAGCCATTTGAACTGCTTCCAGTTCCTGTAATTTTTGATCAAGAAAAGGTCTTATTTGTTCCATTACCTGCATTGATACTTTTTTTATTATATCTTCCTGGTTCATTTGATCAGGTGCTGGCGCATTACTAAACAAAGTCGTTAATTCTTCAAGGCTTCCTTCAAGCGCTTTGAATTTTATGTCATATTCCTCTTTAATATTTGCAGGAAATTCAGACGGTTTCTGGCTCAGGGTTTCAAGCTTTTTCTCCATCTGTTCAAGTTTCTCGATGGTAGGCGTTCCCTTATCGCCAACAAAAGGATTTACTGTACTTGAAACCACTTCATACAGGGACAATAATTCAAGCAGGCTTTCATCGATCTTATCAAGTCTTTCTTTAAATTCTCCCACTGTATTCTTACTCGATGAAACCGTACCTTCCAGCTTATTTAATTTGACATCGAACTCCTTGATAGCTTCGATACTGGTATTGATCTGTTCAGTTTTTGATTTGATAATCTCTTCTATTTTTTGAGTCATATCCTCCTGGGTTTTCTTAAGCTTCTCTGAAATATCCGGCAATGCCGCAGATGCACCAGGAGAAGCAGGAGAACCGGAGGTAATTCCGGATTCCGAAGTCTTTTTGATGCGCTCGATCTTTTTTAATAGTGACTCCTCAGGCATCTTCAATTTTTTAAATCTAGTAGTCATATTCTCAAACATGCCCTGTCCTTCGAATTCTTTATTATCAATATGTTATTATATGTTATTATATTGATTGTATTTTGAATGTACTTGTTATTAAGCATGATTCACACACTTTTCACAACTGCGTTTATATATTGAAGAATCTAACACATATATAACATATAGTGAGTATTATTATGAGGATTAAAACAGGTATCGAAGGATTTGACACACTCGTTGAAGGCGGCCTGCTCCAGGGCAGGCAATATTTGATCAGCGGCTCACCGGGGAGCGGCAAGACTACTTTTAGCGTCCAGTTTCTTGCAGCAGGAGCGCTTGAAGGTGAACCAGGCGCATATATTGCGTTATCAGAAAGCATTGAAACAATAAGACAGGATATGCAACGTTTTGCTATTCACACTGATGACCTGGAGAAAACGAAAAAATTATTATTTATAGATCTTGGTCCGTCTGCGAATTATGGGGAATACGATGAGGTATCAAATCTTATTACTCCGGATTATCATCAGCAACCGGGTGACTCCCCGGCGAATACGCCGCCTACTCCCTTTTCTGTATTTAAGGAAGTCGAAACCCAGGTAAAAACCCTTTGTCTCAAAAGATTAGTGATCGATTCTTTGTCTGCGATAAGGTTCACATCCCAGAATCCTGCCTCCGAAGAGCGATCGATCGGCAGATTCATCCGTAACCTGAAAAACCTGGGCTGTACTACTATCCTTCTGTCTGAACTTACAAAACCCGATGCTTATACCATAGAACAATTCGCATCGCACGGTGTGATATTCCTGCATAATTTCATGGACAAACAGGGAAATATGGTCAGAGCTTTGCAGATAATAAAAATGCGGGGGACAAAACATGACTGTGATATGCGGGCTATTGAATTTACTGATAAGGGTTTGAAGGTTTCAAAACTTATTAAAAGCAAGTAAAGGGGTTTTAGTTATTACCAGCAAAAGTGCGGAAAATGAAAATGCCCAGATCACAACAAAATTATATGAACTCGGCTTTGAAGTGGGATTTAAGAGCCATTCTGAGATCGGCTGGGTATTAAGAGAATACAATGACCTCATAAACAAAGCACAGAAATTGGGTATTAAATCGCCTGATTCTTATTATTCGGATGGCAAGTCCAAAGGCAAGACAAACAAAGATACGGGCGTCGATGCAAATAAAGCCACGCAAAAGCCAAATGTTTTTGTGAAAAAAGCCGAAGTTTCGGATATTATGGCTGGATTTGATGATGCTATAGAGGAAATTGAAACAAATACTCCCCTGAAAAAACCTTCTTTGAATGAACTTCCAAAACTTGTCAGGAAAGGCAAGGCATCGGAAATTCCAACACTTCTTGAAGGATTTAAACCCCATTGTAGAAGATAATTTTGTCTGATGGCCAACAGTCATTTAATATCCACACTGTTAATCTGTCCACACTGGACGGAAATTATATATTATGACACTTACAATGAACAATATTTATCAAAATTTTATAATATTAGTTAATATTCGGCATTGAAATAATTATAATAAATGATTAATATGGTAGAAAGCTCTAATACCCAGGAAAGTATGGCTGCGGAATACAGGGATCGTTCAGAGGATTTTTTAAGGCGTATAATACTTGTTTGCATTGCAATTACTGCAGGCATCAGCGTGATTTCGATCGCAGGCTGGACTTTAAATTGGCTTATACTTGCCAGTATCAGCAATGATTATATTCCAATGCCATTGAGCACCGCCCTGGTGTTTATTGTCCTTAGCGGTGCATTGCTTGTTTATTTACGCCAGTCTGCATCCACTCATGTTAGAATGCTGGCAAAGATTGGGGTTTTACTGGTTTTACTGGTCACCATTATTCTATTAGTCGATTTTTTATCGGGATGGGCACTTGATATCGAGCGATTCTGGATAAACAGCCCAGGAAAATTTCAAAATGTTCCAATAAACCACATGTCTCCAATTACGGCTACAAATTTCATACTGGCTGAATTAGCTCTTCTATTATTGCTTAATTTCCCGGGACAGAAGCATGCCAGAGGTGCAGCAGCAATTCTTGCTACCTTAGTGGTTTCAGTCGGTATGGTTGTGTTAATTGGTTATTTTCACGCGGAGCCGTTGTTGTACAGAGGAACGATAATACCGATGGCTTTGACTACAGCGATTGCTTTTGTGTTTTTAGGCTCTGGAATTACAGCAGCTGCAGGGCAAGATAATTGGCCAATAAGGGCATTCACGGGTTCGTCAGTGCGCGCAAGACTAATGCGGGCATTTCTACCGATTTCGATTGCTATTATAGTGATTGGTGATGGTTCCGAAATTTATATATTACCGTTGGTTGGCACCCATATAATTTCAGAATCATTCACGGCATTATTTTCTGTGATTCTCGTTGGCATTATCACATCAAAATTATCGCATATAATCGGTGACGAAATTGATAGCACCAAAGCCCAGCGCAAACTGGCAGAGGACTCGTTAAAACAAAGTGAAGAAAGTTTAAAATTAGCTCAAAGAATTAGTAAATTTGCGAGTTGGGACTGGAATATTAAAGATGGGACATTAAGTTGGTCTGATGAAATATATCGTCAATACGATCTTGAAATTAATGAGATAATTCCATCATACGAAGCATGGACAACATTTGTCCATCCGGATGATTTAGACTATGCCAATCGTTCTGTTAAACAAATGTTAGAAGAGGATAAACCCTATTCCATAAATATACGAATGATCAGCAAAAAAGGAAGACTATTTTTTATACGCACTGAAGGAACTGTATATAAAGATGAAAATGGGAAAGTGGTTCGAGTTATAGGAACACAACATGATATCACCGAAAGGAAAGCGGCAGAAGAAGAACTGAATAAATACCGCGTCCATCTTGAGGAACTGGTCAAAGAGCGCACAGCCTCACTTACCTCAAAGACGGAACAACTGATTGAAAACCATACGGCTTTGACGGTTCTTGTCGAAGAACTCAACAGTGCAAATGCCGAACTTATCCTCGCTAAAGAACGCGCTGAGGCAGCAGACCGAATAAAATCCGTTTTCCTTGCTACAATGTCACATGAACTTCGAACACCCCTTAATTCAATAATTGGCTTTACAAGCATCATACTGGAGGGTTTTTCAGGGCCTTTAAATGATGAACAAACAAAACAACTTGAACTGGTCAAAAGCAGCGGGAACCATTTGTTATCACTTATCAACGATGTTCTGGACATCTCAAAGATCGAAGCAGGGCAGTTTAAGATCGAACCATCCCGGTTTGAAATGAGAAATGTAATAAATGCCGTCGTCAACACAGTGGCACCCCTTGCAAAAAAACAGGGTTTGTCGCTGCATGTTGAGGTGGCACCAATGGTGGGTACGATCGTGAATGACCATAGGCGTGTAGAACAGATACTCTTAAACCTGCTCTCCAATGCGATCAAGTTCACAGAAAAAGGTGAGGTCAAAGTCGAATGCACAGTCAGCGACGGTCAGGTCATAACGCATGTAATTGACACAGGTATCGGAATAAAACCCCAGAACATGGAAAATCTTTATAAACCATTCTTACAGCTTGAAAATGGATTGTCCCGCCGATTTGAAGGAACAGGACTTGGGCTATCGATCAGCAAAAAACTTGTAGAAGCAATGGGCGGCAGGATTTGGGCAGAAAGTGAATTCAGGAAAGGGAGCGTTTTTTCATTTTCATTGCCCTTGAAGAGAGAAGCAAGATGAAGAAAAAAATACTGATCGTAGATGATAACAGCAATGACAGGTACCTACTGGAAGCGGTTTTGAAGGGAAATGGCTATGATGTGACATCAACAGAAAATGGGGCGCAAGCACTTATTCTTGCCCGAAAAGACCCTCCTGATGCGATAATTTCTGACATTATGATGCCGCTCATGGACGGCTTTGGTCTTTGCAGGGAATGGAAACTGGATAAGACGCTAAAAACCATCCCCTTCATATTTTACACTGCAACCTATACCACTTACAAAGACAAAGAATTCGGCATGAGCCTGGGAGCTGAACAATTTATCATCAAGCCGCAGGAACCGAAAGCATTGATTGCGAAGCTTTGCCAGGTTTTGGAAGAGACTGACGTAAAAAAATCTGTTGTGTTCGAATTCCCTTTGGGAAAAGAAATGGAATTTTTCAGAGATTACAATAAATTACTTTTCCAAAAACTTGAAACGAAAATGGCAGAATTGCAGAACGAAAAAAATTTTCTCAATAATATTTTTCAATCTCTCACACACCCTGTTGATATTATTGGCTCAACCATCAAAGATGACAGAGATAACATAATAGGTATTGTAGTGAGTTTCTATGATATCATAGAACGCAACCGAATTTATGAAAAGCACAAATCACATTGAAACCATATAATTCTTTTTTATTTGTCCCGTAATATTCACACGTTTTTCACAAATCCGTTTATATTCCTGACATAGCATTTTCAAATATATGTTATAAAATGGAATTGGCTCTCTCATGATTTTACATGGAAAGCTCAAGATCATTCTGACTGTTTATCCTTGTTCAAAGGATACACCAAAAAATCAAAACGAAAAATGAAACGGAGGAGAATATGGTAAGTATAAAAGATATGTCTTTAAGCAAGAAGCTGCTTGGCGGCTTTAGCATTGTTATCATGCTGCTTGCAATCGTTGGAATCGTAGGATATAATGGTGTTAATACAATAAATTCACATCTTGATGAAATCGTCAGTGACCATGTTGTTATGACGAATGCAGTTAAGGATATGAAAGCTGCGAACATGATCGCAAGTGATGCAGTTGGTGAACATATTCTTGGAAATAATGAAGCAAAGCAACAACTTGAAACAGGTTACCAGGAATTTGACAAACAACAATCCACAATAGCGAACATGAATTTGAATGAAGAGGAAAAAAATGACCTTACAGCAATAGATAAATTCCATAATGAATTTGAGCAATCAGGAAAACTTTTGTGGGAGGCAATAATTGCTGCCAATTTCAAACAGGATGCCGGCGTTAATACTGCAATGAAGCAATATGATGAATCCAGGGATAAATTGAATAAAGCCCTGGAAGAATTCGAAAGTATGCAGGCAGCTCAAATGAAGGCAACTGAACAGGAATCTGAAGCAGCTGCAAAAAATTCCATCTTGATGATTATTTCAATAACTATTATTGCCGCAATAATTGGATTTGGCACTGGGATTTACATCTCCCGTTCTATCACAAAACCAATGGACAGCATGCTCAACGCCTCAAATAAAGTCGCTGCAGGCGACCTTACAGTAATGGTAACGAGTAATTCAAAAGATGAAGTTGGACAACTCGGCAGCGCTATCCAGTTGATGACAACAAGCTTAAAAGATGTACTCACAAAAGTGCAAAGATCAGCTATGGATGTTTCATCCACTGCCCAGGAACTCTCTGCATCAAGCGAAGAGATGAAAGCCTCAACAGACCAGATCTCAAGCACCACCCAGGATATTGCAACAGGTGTAGGCCAGCAAGCCACAAAGATGGCAGAAGTGAGCCGGGCAATGAAGGAGATGGCTGACAGCGTGCAGCAGGTCGCAACGAACTCCCAGAAAGCGTCTGAAAGTGCAGGATCAGCAAGCGTGACCGCCCAGAATGTGGGAAAGATGTCAGTAGATGTTGCAAATAAAATGACTGAGATCCAGGCAACTGTGGATAATTCCGCCATAGTGATAAAAGCGCTTGACGGCAAATCGCAGCAGATCGGTGAGATCATCGGCGTGATAACAAATATCGCTGACCAGACAAACCTTCTTGCATTAAACGCTGCAATAGAAGCAGCCCGTGCAGGCGAACATGGACGCGGCTTTGCGGTAGTTGCAGATGAAGTCAGAAAACTGGCTGAAGAATCAAGAGGTGCAGCAAACCAGATAACCGGATTGATAAAGGATATACAGCAAGGTACGAAATCTGCTGTAACCACAATGGAACAGGGCACAAAGACCGTGGGCGAGGGTGCAAAGACCATTGGTGAAACAGTTACAGCGATCAACCAGATCGTTAAAGCTGCCGCAGATGTTGCTACAATGGTACAGGAAATTGCAGCAGCTGCAGAAGAACAATCTGCCTCGGTTGAGGAAGTAACAGCTTCTATAGAAGACCTATCAGCGATCAGCGAAGAATCGGCAGCAGGCACTGAGGAAACATCAGCAGCCGCAGAAGAACAGTCAGCTTCAATGGACCAGCTTGTGAATGCAGCACAGGCACTTGCACAATTATCCAATGAATTGCAGGCTGAAGTTGCAAAATTCAATATTGGTGAAACAGTGTCTTCATCCGGGTTTTCGAAGAGCGAGTATAAACCTGAATACAAGACTGAAAAGGCAGTTCAACACAAACCCGTAAATGCTGTTGAAAAATCAAAGGTAAGTAAAAAAGCAGCAAAAGCCACAACCTCAGGGAAGGATGAAAGTTCTGATTTCAGGAACAAACCTTCATCGCAAGGAAATCTTGAATCCAGGAAAAAATAAGAGGACATCATGGCAGAACAACAACCACAGGATGCAAAAGCAAAATCAAACGACGAGCTCCAACTCGTCGTTTTTAATATCGGCACTGAAGAATTCGGTGTCGAGATTATGAATGTGCAGGAGATCATTCGTATGACCAATATCACCAAGATCCCGCAGGCATCAGGCTATGTGAAGGGAATAATCAACCTTCGCGGCAAGATAATTGTGGTTATCAATCTTGATGTGATAATGGGTATGAGAAGCAAAGAACAGGATGAGAATACGCGTATAATTGTTGCGGATATCGGTGAAACCGTTATGGGATTTATCGTTGATTCCGTGAGCGAGGTCATACGCCTCCCTGAAAGCAGCGTTGAGCCGGCGCCTGCGGTCATTGCGAACAAGATCGGTACGGAATATGTGCGCGGCGTAGGCAAAATGAAAGACAGGCTGCTTATACTGCTTGAACTGAATAAAATATTAAGCGCCAACGAACTTCATAATGTTAATAGAATATCCACAGAAGCAGCAGCAGCGACCGCATAAGGAAGCTGCTTTTTTTTTGTATTTTTTTCACACCTTTTTCACAACTTCTTATATACGTTAGAATGTCGTACTTTTAATTATATATTATACACGAGGGAACAAAATGGATATAATGAAAATTATTGATAAAGCAAATGAATTAACCATTGGTAAGTTCAATTTTGGCCTGAAAATCATATACAGTTTCATAGTTGTCGATATGCTTATGTTAATGGTCGGGATCATTGGAATATACCGTGATAGCATCAGCGCATTTATTGACCCGGTATATGGGATCGTCATTGTTTTGATCTTTGCTATTTTTTCATCCATACTTATGTGCTTAGGTCTTACACGTTCCATATTGATACCCTTAGGACAATTTGACAAAGCTGCCAAAAAGATTGCAGAGGGGGATTTTACAGCAAATATCCGTCTTTCTTCAAAAGATGAATTGGGCATGCTCTCCATTGTTATCCAGGAAATGACCGAGAGCCTAAAAAGTATTGTCGGAAAAGTGCAAAGAGCTTCAATGGAGGTTGGTTCAACAGCCCAGAAACTATCAGCCTCAAGTGAAAATATGAAAGCTTCGACAGACCAGATATCGGGCACTACCCAGGAAATGGCAACAGGTGCCAGCCATGAAGCACAAAAAATATCGCAAGTGAGCCGCGCCATGAAAGAAATGTCAGAAAGCGTGCAGCAGGTCGCTCAAAATTCCCAGAAAGCCGCCGAAGGTGCAAGCTCAGCAAGCACGAACGCTCAGCATGTAGGCAAAATGTCAGGAGAAGTGGCCCAAAAGATGACCGAGATCCAGTCAACCGTGGATAATTCCGCAACAGTAATAAAACAGCTTGACGGCAAATCGCAGCAGATAGGTGAGATCATCGGCGTCATAACAAATATCGCTGACCAGACAAACCTTCTGGCATTAAACGCCGCAATAGAAGCGGCGCGTGCAGGAGAACATGGACGCGGCTTTGCGGTAGTTGCGGATGAAGTCAGGAAACTTGCCGAGGAATCAAGAGCCGCCGCGAAGCAGATAACAGGATTGGTTAAAGAGATCCAGCAGGGCACAAAGCAGGCGGTTGTGACCATGGAACAGGGCACAAAGACCGTAGGCGAGGGTTCAAGGACCATAGGAGAAACAGTCTCCGCCATCAACCAGATCGTAAAGGCTGCGGCGGATGTAGCGAATATGGTGCAGGAGATAGCAGCAGCAGCTCAAGAACAGTCCGCTTCGGTTGAAGAAGTAACAGCTTCCGTTGAGGAGGTTTCAGCCATAATAGAAGAATCAGCTGCAGGCTCACAGCAAACATCAGCTACGGCAGAAGAACAGGCAAAATCAATGGACGAGCTTTTGAATGAAGCGAAGCAATTGGCTGCATTATCTGAGGAATTGCAGATGTCTACATCCCATTTCATACTGAAATCTGCGGATGAATATATTCGCTGCTGGGATATCAAGAAATGCAAACCTGAGATACAGGAGAAGTGTCCGGGATATAAGAGTCCCGAAGCCCGTTGCTGGCTTGTACAGGGAACATGGTGCGGCGGAGTAAAACAGGGTGATGCAAGAGCAAAAGTACACAATTGCATGACCTGTGACGCATTTAAGCGAAATATTTAGAGGGTTTAATTTATATTTATTTCAATATACCCTTTATTATTACATCTACGGCTTCTTCGGGCATAAGCCCATGCGCCATGAGTGTCTCAAGCTGTCGTTTATCCACACTTCCGATAGCTGCCTCATGTGTCACTTTAGCGAGAGGATGTGAAACAGCAACCATGGGGATGGCCCGTGCTATCGCGCTGTCCTTTATAATTTCCATGCAGTCCACATGACCTCTTGCGCCTGCTGCTTTACCTTCTGTGATGCCGGTCACTTCAGCTTCTGCTTTGTCCTCGATAGCGACCCTTGTTTTTATAAGTCCTCTTGAATTCTCACCATCGAGTGAGACCTTTTCCTTTATGCTTATTCTGTCCTCGCCATGACCAAAAACCCTTGCAGTCAGCTCAATTACTGCATTTTCACAGGCTTTGACCGTATAATCTATATCAAGCTTTCCCACCCTGCCGGTGAGTAGTGAAAAATCTGAAAAGAACCTGCCATTCCTGCCCACTACTATAGCAGCCTTTGGAACTACTTCTATTCCACCGAAAGGCCCGTGATAATGAACCTCTGAATACATCATTTGGGCATTTTCACCTATTTCGATATCAGCATCCATTATATGCCTCACCTTCTCTGCTTTCGGGAATATGCAATGGGCAATAAAACGCACAGAAGCTCCTTTCTCGATGCGTATATTCATCTTTATCTCCTGCGATCCGGTCTTATGAAGTATGCCAATGCAATAACTAATCAGAGCATTATAAACCCTCTTTTTAAATATCCATCAACTATACTAAAATAAAAGAAAAATCCCCTTCCCCGAATACAAAAATTTTAGCTATTTCTGTATAGCCTTTTTTGCTTTTTTCGGCGAACTCTTTATCATTAGAAAAAAAGGTTATTGGTTTTAATTCAAATAGATTTGTCATCAATTCTTTGAAAATCTGGTCGTCCATATTATCTTTAAAATGAATATCAATGAGTCCTTTTTTTACACCTCTGAGATTGTGTGTATCTAAAGAAATTATACTATAAGTCGAATGTATTTCTTTGATCCTTTTATCAATAGCGCTTCTTGAGTATTTTATACAGAGTTGAGATAAAAGAAGAGGAAGTTTGTCAATCGAGGTATTTTTTAGAAACTCAATGATGTAAATCAATCAAAGTTAATTCAGACATTATTGATAAATCTGGAATGTGTTGAAAGATTTCAACAAAGACATTGCTTATATTTGTTCTTAAAACTGTAGTGGATTCTTTTAATACTGAAAAACATAAAAATAACCGATCATTCTCCTTTTCCTTCATCAAATCAATTGAAATTGGGTGAAGCCTGTCTTTGGTATTTACTATACCCAAAATTATATTTGTATCAAGAGAAAAATTCATTTAAGCAGGCAGGGTATCAAAAACTACGCTATACTTACCCGAAATTGGTTCTTCGTTAAGATTTAAGAAACTTAACTCAGTTATAAAATTTTGAAAATCTTCGAAATTAATCTTGCCTCTTCGAAAAGCTTCCAATTTCAATAATGTAAAGACAATCATAGATACTAATTTTGTGCCGGATTTTTTTCTCAAATCTTCTAAAGATTGCTCTATTAATTTTTGAGTCAAGTAAATTATCTGGTCCAGGATAAAAAGTTGATTAGTATCCTCTTTTTTTTCCCACATTTTTGAATTGATTTGATTTCTTATTGAAAACATTCTCCCATTGAGTTTTTCCAATGTTATTCTTATAATTTCATATCGCTGTTCTGGATTCAAGCCTTTTGCCAGCTGCTCTAAATGTCTAAAGGTCTCACTAAATTCATCTAATCCGGATAATTTAGTTTCTAATTTAGTTGGAAACTCCTCATCATAAGCATCCATAGAGACTATATCGGTCAAAGCATCCAGCAATTTCTCCCGCATCTCATAGTCCCAATGTGAGATTTTATCCATTTCCCGTTGAACCATAGCAGCTCTATGCATATATCTCAGATAGTCAACACCGCCTACTATGGGTCGCATGACCATTGTTATGCTATCAAATAAATCTGAATAAAAGGAGCCTAAAATAGAATCAATTGATTTGTATTGGCTGCTGTTAGGATAATTAAGTACCATATTATATTAATTAATTTAGTCTTATTAGTATAAAGTTTTTCTCTTTAAAATTCATTTTATCCCCAATTCCTTCAACCGCTCAATTTTTTCCTGAGCCTCAGCATCTACTTTTTTCCGATCGGTTTCAAGCTGAGTGATTATCTTATTAAACCCGACTTTGAGGGAGTATATCTTAAATGGTCTTCCTTTACCTGTCTTCTTTTCTTCCCGTTCGTTTATCCAGTCACGTTCTTCTAATTGCTTCGCAGCAATGCTAACTTCGGGCTGGCGTAATCCAGTTCCCATTTCAAGCTCAACGGATGTTGCTTCATTCACTTGCTGAATATAAGCAAGCATTCTGGCGGCAGGTTTTCTCATGCCAAGGGAAATAAGGGCATCAACAATTTCTTCATCTTTCTTGTCAAACTGATTAATCTTGAGGGTTTTCATAAAAATACCAATACTATATTATGAGGTAGGATATATTTAAATTATTTATTCTTCGCTGGATTTGAATTGTCTTTTGCCTTGATAGATAATGTGAAAGTGAACGTACTGCCTTCCCCATACTTGCTCTCTGCCCATATCTTACCTCCGTGCAATTCTAAAAGTTGCTTCGTGATCGCAAGTCCAAGACCAGTTCCCCCATATTTTCTTGAGATGCCTGAATCAATCTGCTCGAATTCATGGAATAGTTTGTTCATAGCTTCTTTTTTTATTCCTATACCAGTATCAGAAACTGAAATTTGTGCCATGCCCCCTTCTTTTTTCGCTGTTATGGTTATTGTTCCTCCTTCTGGTTTGCTGAATTTCACAGCATTGCTGAGTAAATTGAACATAATCTGCTTGAATCTCTGCTTATCAGCCATTATAAACACAAGTTCCGGGTCGAATTCCGTTTTTAAAAGTACTTTATGCTTCATCGCTGTTTCTTTTATGAGGGAAAGCGTCTCATTAATGGTTACGAGCACTGACATTTTTTCGGGCACAAGTTCTATTTTCCCGGCTTCTATCTTAGCGATATCAAGAATATCATTGATAAGGGTAAGCAGGAATTTATTGCTTGTAAGAATATTATCTAAATAATGCGTCTGTTTTTCGTTTAATTCTCCAGCCATGCCCATTGTAAGAAGCTCAGAAAACCCGATGGAAGCATTCAGAGGTGTGCGTAGTTCATGGCTCATGGTTGCAATGAATGCTGATTTTGTCTTGTTTGCATTTTCAAGTCGTTCATTTTCAAAGCGCAACGATTCAATATTCTTGCGTTCGGTGATGTCTGTGGAGATGCCGCCGACAGCGTAGATATTCCCATTTAAATCTAGTACCGGAAATTTGACGGATAAGTACACATGCTTGCCATCTAGTTCATAGTTATCTTCTTCAAACGATATTGGTTCTCCAGTATTTATGACCTCCAAATCGTTTTCCTTGTGCTGTTTGGCAATTTCCTTAGGCATAATGGCTTCTCGTGTTTTGCCACACAATTGGTCTGATGTAACTCCAAATAGGGATTCGAGTTTGCTGTTGCTGAGCAGAAAACGCCCCTGGGTATCTACCAGGTATATCAGTGACGAAGAGCTATCTATGAAACTCTGCAAAAGCTCTCTGCTTGCCAATAGAGCATCTTCTGCCTTCTTGCGCCCTGTGATGTCGTGGATAATGCCGCTAAAAAAAATTCCTTTCTCTGTTTTCCAGATACTACGGGAGAATTCCATTGGAAATTCTGTGCCATCTTTTCTCAAGCCGTACATTTCCACACTATTTCCAATAACAGTGTGCTCGCCAGTTGAATTTAAATGCTTTAACCCTTCAAGATGAGCCTTTCTGTATCGTTCAGGTATAATGATTGAAATAGACTTTCCTAATATTTCTTCCTCAGTATAAATGAATTTTTTTTCTGCGCTCTTATTCCATGAAATAATTACCCCATTAATATCTGCTACAATAACTGCGTTGAGAGCAGAATCTACAACTGATTTGAATCGTTCTTCACTTTCTTTTAAATCTTCCTCAGCATGTGTGCGTTCGGTGATATCTGTCATTATCCCCAAAACAGCTTTCTCCCCCTCATAATCTATTAACTTTGTAGCAATTATTACATCAATTCTTTTACCGCTCTTAGTGATAATCGTTGATTCATATGGGTGGATTTCTTCACCCTGGATATGCCTCTTTAATTTCTTCTTAGTTATATCGATGTATTCAGGTGCCATTAATGACAAAAAATCGAAGTCTGAGTGATATAATTCTTCAATTTTATACCCCATGATTTCTTCACACATCTTGTTAGCATAAACCACCCTTCCATTCTTATTAATAAAAATCATATTGGGCAAGTTTTCACTCAGACTACGGAATTTATCTTCTGATTGCTGAACGTTTTTGTATAGAATCGCATTCTGCACTGCAATGCCCAATTGTTGCCCTATGGATGCCAGTAGTTCTATATCCTCAGGTGGAAATGCATGGCTGCGTCTTGCCCCCAGGTTCAGCGCGCCAACCAGCTTACTGCCAGACAAAAGAGGCGTGCTGGCAAGAGTCTGTAAACCTTCCTGAATTAGATAGGGAGTCAATCGTGAAATGGGATACTCTGAAACGTTAAGTACAATGGGCTTTTTATATGCAGCAGCTCTACCCGATATGCCTTCGCCCAGTTTGATACGTTTTACGTTTTCCACAAATTTTTCTGAATGCCCCTTATGCAAGCGCAGTATCATGGTTTCACCATCTGGCTCTATAAGATATATGCCGCCCGCTTCAACATCCAAACCGTCCAGCGTTGCATCCAGAGCTTTGCTGAGCATTACATCTAAATTTAGCGACCTCGAAGCAGCGTGGTCAATATTATATAGGACGGAGATTCTGCAGTGTGCCTTTTGAAGTACATTGAGTTTAATATGCTTTGTAATCAGGAATGCCAGGATTGGAGCAACGAACATAGTCACTAAAAAAGCGTCTAAAATTGCAGGATAAGTTTCCCTTTCAAGGAATAGCATCACTGCTGCCTCAACAAAGAAAACCGTCAGTAGTGTTAGGAAAATTAATGACTCGCGGGATTTTAGAAATGGCAAGTCATGCTTCATTTTTGCTAACCATCGTTTTATTGCTGGAATTTCCATGCTTATTTAACCTTAGAATGTGACTTTTAGACGATCCCTTATAAAAAACCCTAAAATTACGCAATTTCGATTTGATATAAGGAAGTGTATTTATAGTTTCCTATACTTTGAAAAATTTGGTTAACTGTTTCCATACACAACCCGATGTGTTTGTGAGTCTGCGAATGTTTGTGTGAACAAATTATGCGACAAAAATAGTGATCTACTTTCATGTGTTGGGATAATGAACTCAATAAAACCGCAGTGGGAAGGATTATTTGGGACTATTCAGGTTGGTAATGTTTCCAATGTGCAACACTTACAACATTTTGTTGGTATTTATGCCAGATGCAATATATTAAATCAAATTTTCAACGGGGCTGGAGAATTAAAGTCTTAAATCTTAAAAAGTGAAACCGGGCTTTTACAACCCGGCTCTTTGAACGATGACATCTGCTACCTGTTTGGCGCTCTTAAAAGGAAAATCGCTTCCTTTGAGCAGTTTTCCAGCCTCACCTGCTGTCATTTTGATATCGCCAACCTGACATGTGGTATTGGCTCCATCCGGGAAGGCAGCAAGAAGTTCTGTCGGGGTCTTTAATGGGAACTTTGCTCCTTTTAGCGCTCCGACAATCTGTGCATGTATTTCATCTTTTACGTTCATTCATTTCACCTCAGAGTTATAATACTCAGTTATAAATATATACTTAATGGTTATAAAACTATACAAACTACATTTAAATATACAAATGTAACCTTCAAGGTTTTAACAGAAACCTTTTTTACCTGAAAAGATAAAATGTCTTTTAAATGGCAAAAAAAGATGATAATTTCCAGAAGGAAATTCTCGAAATAAAATCTAAATTATGTGATATGCATACTGACCTGAAACGATTTTTTGAACAGTCAAATTTGCAGCATCATGAATCGGTCCTTTCTGGCATCCAAAAGGATTTCTCTAATGTCATAATTGGACATGTTACAGAAGATATCAATGATGGTCTTGATCGGAATATGGTACGAAATTGCGAAATGCGGGATACCTGTAAATCTGTTTTCACAGGATTCCTTCAAAACAATACGAACCTGATTAAACAGAAGAATGTAGATGAAGGTATCATTTCAAAAAAAGAGTCTGAATTGAAGGATATGAAAAACAATGCTCCAAAAAAGCAGTGTGAGAGATGCTTTTCAGAAGTTTCGAACCTTTTTGGAAAACAAATGAATTTAATGCGCTCACTTCGGATATATGAAACGAATGAAGAAAAGAAAACAGACATATCAGAGATCCCAGAAGAGTTGATAGTTAAAGAAATACTTGATCCGATATCCAATATGCAGCGACTTCAAATCTTAAAGGCAGTATTTGCACAGACAAAGACCTTCTCAGAGTTTTCAGAACTCACAGGACTACGCGGCGGTAATCTGCTATTCCATTTGCAGAAATTACTTGATGGTGGAATGATCCTGCAGCGCCATGAAAGAGGAGATTATATGATCACAGAAAAAGGATATAGGGTAATAAAAGGAATCGCTAATATACTTTGAACTGACCAATATCTTAAATCCTGTTGCTCCCACCTCTAAATATGATAGGCAGCAGCCAAATTATTTTGGTTTGAGGGTGTGTTATAGGGGGAGGATAGGAAAAGTAAAAGATGTAATTTTTTTGCTTGGCATAAAAACCAAAAAAATGCATATAATTTATTTTACATATATGCTGAACACTTTGCGCTCTTTGCGTCCTTTGCGGTGCACGATTTTATTCACCGCAAAGAGCGCAAAGGACGCAAAGATAGTTTGAATGGTTTGGTATTTAATTATTGCAATTGCGCCGGACAACGTGCTCGATAGCGAACCCGATTGCGCAGATGACGCCGACGCGCACGTATCCGTGAAGATCCGCGCGATCCGCGTCATCTGCGTTCTATTCAAACTAAACCAAACAAACATGAAAAATATATAGTAGTTCCTTCCATTTCTAACCATAAATCACAAAGTTGAGGCATCACAACATGGTATCGCGAAAACCTAAAATCCAAAAAACGAATGGGATTTGTTCACTCTGCAAAGGCGAATTCGGCAAGACAGCAATGAAAAACCATCTGGTAAAATGCCTGCAAAAACATTTTGCTCGAAAGCCTTCAGGATTTCCGGTACCGATACAAACAAGATTATTCACGATCCTTGTTAAGGGATATTTCCTGCATGAATACTGGATGTATATTGAAGTGCCAGCAAATTCCCTTCTCAGGGGACTTGATACTTTTCTTAGGGATACCTGGGTTGAGTGTTGCGGACATTTGAGCGCTTTTTCGATAAATGGAAGAAGGTTCATGGTTGATACAGATGAATATTTTAAAGAAGATAAAAGTATGAATTATTTGCTGGAAAAGGTTTTGAGGCCTGGAAAGGAATTTTCTTATGAATATGATTTTGGAAGCACCACATACCTTGATCTTAAAGTAATATCTGAAAGGGAAGTTGAAGATTCCGGCAGATCCATCGAGATACTTGCAAGAAATGAGCCGCCTGTAGTCAATTATGATTCCTGTGGTCAGCTCGCCGCAGGTTGGAGTGTGCGGATATAGTGGATTGGATTGAGCAGGGAAAAATAAGGGATCGTTATTTATGTAAGAATATCAAAACACCATCTCTTCCATTGCCGCTTTAACTTCCTCATATTTTGCACCCGTCCTCAGGATATTGCCATTAACAAGATCAACAACCGTTGAAGGCTCCCCTGAACAATCCCCTCCATCCAGTATATAATCCGCTGCAATCTTGATTTGTGCCACCCGTTTTGGAGGGGCCTCCCCGGAAATATTGGCGCTCGTTGAAGTGATCGGGACTCCGGCAAGCTGTATCAGCTTTATCGTGGTTTCATGAGCTGGAAAGCGTATTCCCACAAGTTCAGAACCGGAAGTGAGAATATCGGGAACTTTTTCTTTCTTTTTTAAGATGATAGTCACCGGTCCTGGAAGGAACATGTCAATAAATCGCTTTTCTTTTTCCCCGATATACACAAGGTCTTCCATCATCCCAAAGTCAGATACAGCAACAGAAACGGGTTTATCTTTATCGCGTTTCTTTATTGCGAATACTTTTTCAAGAGCGATATCTGAGAAGATATTTGCACCGATGCCATACACCGTTTCCGTGGGATAGATAACTATTCCATTATTCTTGATTATATCAGAGGCTTTCTGAATATCCTTTCCGATCATGGATTTGCCTCACATTAAAAAAAATAAACAACTAACTCGTACGAACTGAAACGAACTCACGCTGCAAGAGTTCGTTTCAGTTCGTTTTAGTTCGTTGTTATCGTTCATGATCAAATCACGCAAAGCGTAAGAACTATTTAAGAAAAATAAAATCGAAATTAAAAAAAGTGTTTTTTTTTAATTAACTCACGCCGGAACGATCGTCAATGATGTCACCGGGCAGTTCCGGGTGCAGATCCCACATGTGATACAGACATCATAATTAATTATTGCAGCGCCATTGTTCACGGAAATCGCAAGTTTCGCGGTATTTGCATCAAAATCATCAGCTTTTGCAAGTTTTGTATTTTGCGGGCAGACTTGCACACATATTCCACATCCGTTGCATATCTCTGATTGCATTAATTTCTTATCTTTTGCCATGATGTATGATACTGCGTGAGGTGATATGAATATTTCGATTAATATTGGGGCTCCAATCCTTCAAACCTGTTTTTGATCTCGCGGCTCAATTCTGTTGTCTGCTCTTTTTTCTCCCGTTCTTTGTGCACCGCATCAATACCAAGTTCAAATAACCTGTCAAGTTCAGTTGAAGAGTTTATCGAAAGCAAGGTCAGGACTTTTGGCATTTTTCCGGATTTCAATAAGATTCCCTTAAAGATCTGTCCTATTTCACTGGATAACTTCTCAACCTCACTTGTAATATCATTGATATTCAGGTATTTTTCATCCCCTTCAATTATCATCATCGCCCTGTTTGATTCTTTATAAGGATCAAGCTTGAAAAGAAGACCTGCATATGAAATACTATGCTGGATGACAGATTTTATGGGCATATTCTTGTCGCCTTCCCCAAAACCCATCGTTGCAAGCTTTATTCCTCCCGACATAACAGTTTTAAAATCCCCCAGGTCAGTTACCATCATCATTTCGCTGTCAAGCGCTGTCAACAAAAAGAGGAACCTCTTTACAATTGTCAGGTTTATTTCGTCATAAGCACTTTTTATATCTTTTCCGAGATGTTTTAAATATTGATTGTCCACTATTATAGTACCGTCACAATTTCCATCCATGATCTCTTTTACGCAAAAAATCGAATTTTGCAGATAGATCGAACCTTCTTCCCTGAATGGAAGCACAATGATCCCATACACATTGTATTTATATCGTTCTTTCATTGCCTCTATCAAAAGAGGCGCAAAAGACGAACCGGTTCCGCCTGAAGAAGACGCTATAACAAAGGCAACGTCAAAATCACCGCGTTCCTCGATGACCCGAAGCAGCAGTTCTTTATTTTCCTCAAAAGTTTGTTTCCCGACATTCCTGTTAGCTCCAACCCCGTGCAGGTGCGGTACCTGGATCCTGTCTTTGGCTTTGGTATGCTTCAGTTCTTTCAGGTCATTTACAGCCGTATTAATAGCGATCGTTTCAACATGGCTTTTGAATTTCTGTGTCCCATAATATTTTGCCAGGGCACTTCCCCCAAACGCTTCTTTGTTGATGGAATCAAGGATCCTGTTCCCACATTGCCCAACACCGATAATAAGTACATTCAGCATATTTCCTCTAATATGAATATTCCCTATGTCTTCTAATAACAAATAACGCTATCCCGGCTATTATTAGTATTGCCGGAATAAGGATAAATAGATAATTTTTTTCTTTGTCTGTCACAATAATAAGATCGGACTTGGAAGAGAAACCTGTCGAATCATCAGAATAACTGGTTTTTAATGAAACAGAATAATTTCCACTTTCAACTGCTTTTAATGTCGTAGAATATTCTTCAGATTCACCCGGTTCTATCTTATTATACACCTGCCTTAAATCCCCTTCTGTAACTTCCATTCCTTTTGGAATTGGTCCTTCAATAAGTACCGCTTCAGCAGAAGAATTGCCAATGTTTGTTAGTTTCACTGTTACCTCGACTGGATCACCGGTGAATATATTAGTTTTATCAAGGTTAATAACTGTCAAAAGATTAGATTTCCCTATTGTTAGAGATATCGAATTTGACCTGGCAGTTTTTGAACCGTACTTGATTGTCGTTGGTTCAATATTAGATACTCCTGATTCTACTGCCTTTAAGGCGAACCGAATCTCCAGACTGCCACCCGCTTTAAGTTCGTCTTGTATTGTTGGAGGAAAACTTGAGCCTGCAGCTTTCGTAAATCCTTGTGGTAACTTTTCATCCAATGTAAGGTTATAAGCAGTTCCATTACCTGTATTTTCCACGATTATTGAAAATTCTACAACATCCCCTTGGTTCAAAGATGTTTTATCGACTGATTTTTTTAATACGATGTTTGGTATTTTCTCAGGGATTACAGGTTTTTCAATAGTATATTTTACCGGACTTCCCCATGTATCCGGAAATTGTATCGCGATCATTGCGACTTTTTCTGAAATAAAAGATGAATTAAGATTGATCTGATTAAATGGTTCATCTTTGATAGAAGGATCTTCATTTATACGTACATAATACTGTTTTGTTAATCCTCCTGTAATTAGATTGACCTTAACGAAGGGCATATCGCCGGGTTTACTCATTTCAATTACCTCGATTTTGTATAATCCATTCATGAAATTTAAACCCGTATAATTTTCAAGGGAAAAAGTTTCGGTTTTAACCGCTCCTACAGGCATTGAAAAGATAAATAAAATTAATAATAAAAAGGATATTTTTCTCAGCAGGCAATAACCATTATTCCGAAGTGATCTCATTAACAAATCAGTCTATGCTATCTATTATATTTAAACCTTATGAATATTATCTGTGTGGGAAAAATATATTTTACATCTCTATCCTGGATAATACACCGTGAAGTTTGTGGGGCGGAAGTTTGTAGAATTGCACAAAAGCAGGAGTAAGTCTCTTAATCATAGAATATATTCTCCATATCACATTATCCGAAACAATATCCTCAAGACCATAAAAGATTGTCTTTTCATCAATTCCATTCTCCTTCAGGATATTCTCAACATCAATAACTTCCATATATCCCATATATATCTCAAATACCCTTAATCCATCAGAAAGGTAGCTCTTGAAAGAACCTGAAACACCAAAAGGATTCTCAGTTTTTATGAGGGATACTATTATATTATCTTCATAGATTATATTATTTTTAAACATTGTATTTTCGATATACGGCGGTATCTTTTTTATATCCCTGGCAAAGAAAAGAGCTGTGCCTCTTATTTTAGGCATATTTTGATACAATTTATTATATTCCGTGAGAAAAACATCAAGGCTCATTGGCGAAAGAGATTCACCAAGCTTCTTTTGCCCAGAGGTATAGATCATTATTATACTGAATGGTATTAAAGCAAGAATTATTGACCAGTAGCCTCCGTCACGTATTTTGTGCAGGCTTGATAGCAGGAATACGATATCAATAATTGTGATAAAAATTGCGATCGTGAATTTTGACCTCATGTTCCTTAAATAGAATATCCACGACATCATGAATCCTGTAAGTACCATATCTCCCGTGACGGCAAGACCATAAGCAGCTGCAAGACTATGGGATTCCTTGAAAAAGAACATTACGAACAAGACCGAAAACAGCAAAAACCAGTTCGCTGAATCTATATAAATCTGCGACTGGAGCTTCCTGGAAGTATAATCTACCTTGAGCATAGGCAAGACGCGTGTCGTTATCCCCTGGTACACTATAGAGAACATGCCACTAATCATTGCCTGGGAAGCTATTATCGTCGCAATGATACTTAAAATGAGAAATGGGATGTAAAGGATCTGTGCCTGGTTAAATATCATCTCGAAAAGAACATTTGTTGCCCCGGGATTTTGGATCACATAAGCACCCTGACCTAAATAATTCAATAAAAGTGCAATAAATACAAAAAACCATGCTCTAACTATTGGGAGCCTTCCTAATTGACCCATATCCGCGAACAGGGCTTCTCCTCCAGTAGCACAAAGAATTACCTGGGAAAGCACAAAGAATCCAACAATGCCATTTTCCAATATGAAAGCAATACCATAGTAAGGATTTATAGCTTTTAGCACGGAAGGGACATGGATTATTGAAACAATACCGGATATTGCAAGGAATATGAACCAGATCACCATCAATGGACCAAAAGACTTCGCGACTTTTTCGGTTCCTTTTTTCTGGATGGCGAATAATGCGACCGCAATAATTGCTGCAATAATAACAAGAGTCTGCGTTTTTGTTCCTTCAAATCCTGGGATCAATAATATTCCTTCAACAGCGCTGAGTATGCTTATGGCTGGTGTAATTACGCCATCGCCAAAAAGAAGAGAGATGCCGATAAAAGACAGGAGGGTTACAAAGCCAATTTGTCTTCCGGATTTTAACAATGGAATAAGAATTTCTCTAAGAACTATGGTCCCTCCTTCGCCTTTCTGGCCAAGGCTCATAGCAAGCCATGCATATTCCATGGAGACCACGATAATAAGTGTCCATATAATAAGAGAAAGTACACCAAGTACATGACCTTCGGTAAGTGTAGTCATCATTAAAACGACTGTCATGGTATAGATCGGGCTTGTTCCTATATCACCGAATACCAGACCCAGCGATTTTATTATTCCCTTAAATGTTTCCCGGTCATACATGGTTCATTCTATCCATTTATTATTAAACAAATTTTCCTTTTTATTATCTTATTCCTTTTAACAGTTTCTAATTATTAAAATACAAGCTTTTCGAAAAATAGAAATGTGATTTGAAAATCTGAAAATATTCCAAACCTGTGCTATATTTCTTAATCCACAAACGGTTTTCCTGATTTCAATATAACATCTGCGACTTCAGGCCTCATAGAGTCAGGCGATGGTCTCTTTCCGGCTTCTATCATCTGCCTCATCTTTGTGCCGCTAAAATCCACCCTGTCTGTATGGGGGCAAACCTTATCGTTTGATATTCCACCGCATTTATTGCAATAGAAAAATGACATGAAAAACATGGGTTCAATGCCTATATCAGGGAATTCCTTGAAGATCTCCTGGGCGGCGAATGGATGATAGTAGCTTCCAACGCCTGCATGATCACGTCCGATGATGAAGTGAGTACATCCATAGTTCTTCCTGACGATGGCATGGAAAATCGCTTCCCTGGGGCCTGCGTAGCGCATCTCGGTCTGGAAAATACCAAGCACTACCCTGTCTTTGGGATAATAATTATCAATCAGCACTTCGTAGCTATCAAGTATGACCTCATCAGTGAAATCACCTTTTTTCTTCTTGCCTATGACCGGGTTTATGAAAAGCCCATCAACCACTGTGAGTGCGGATTTCTGTAAATATTCATGACCAAGATGCGCGACGTTGCGTGTCTGGAATCCAACGATCTTTTCCCATCCTTTCTCCTTGAAAAGATTCCTTGTCTCTTCGGGTTTCATAGCATATTTATAATATGGGGTTTTGGATTCATTGACCAGGCTTATCTTGCCGCCAAGCAGCGTGTCCTTCATTGAATATGTCTTTGCAACACCCGGATGGGCGGCATCGTTTGTCCCGTAAACCTGCTCTGCAAATGCCCTTTTATCATAGCCGAATGTTTCTTCGATCTGCATTACGGCCACAATATGTTCATCATTCTTGAGAAGGATCTCATCTCCTTCTTTTATTTCATTGTTATCAGTGTCAAGCACTATAGGAAGAGTCCATGGAAGGTCATTGGAGAGACGCTTCTTATAAAGTATGCTCTCATAATCTTCACGAACGTGGAAACCTTCAAGAGGGCTGAATAAACCTGACGCGATATTTTCCACATCTTTCATGAGGTCAACGCTGATTTGAACGCTCTGGTAATCAGAAGCTGCATCGATTATCTTGTTTCGTTTTTGTTCATTTAACGTTCTATTTATTAATTTTCCGCCGTGAGGCTTTATTTGAGTCATATATATCCCGATTTTGCTATTCAGATTGAATTGCTTTGTAATAATTGTTTGTGAAGGAGGAAGATCGGAGTTCAGATATCCTCAACCTTAATGATTCAACAAGTCAATATCACTAAAAAACATGACCCCCATCGAATCAGCAGCCAGGGAAATCATAGAGCAGCTACTGCGAAATGAGATCACAGAAGAAAAAGCCTTAAACGCAGCAAAAAAAGTTGTCAGCATACGTTATAAGCTTTCATCACTTCTTGGGAATTCCCAGATCCTTGCCGCCGCAAGAACCGATGAGGAAAAACAGCAGGTTCTTCAACGTCTCCTTTTAAAACCTGTTCGTACGATCTCAGGCGTCGCGGTCATAGCCGCCATGACGTCTCCTGCCCCGTGCCCTCACGGGCTTTGTGTCCCCTGCCCCGGAGGTATAGGATCGAAATTTAACTCACCGCAAAGTTATATGGGAGCTGAACCTGCCGCAAGGCGGGCTTTTGAGAATAACTTCGACCCATATTTGCAGGTTTCATCCAGGTTAAAACAGCTTTCACAGATAGGTCACTCGATCGCTAAAGCTGAACTTATCATAATGGGCGGGACATATACATCGCGTGCGCTCTGTTACCAGGAATGGTTCGTGAAACGATGCGTCGAGGCCATGAATGATTTTGACGGCACAGAATGGCGAAAAGGCAGGGAATATGTAACAGTTGAGGATGTCCAGTCAGCTAACGAAAGCGCCGGTGTTCGCAACGTCGGGATCACTATCGAAACAAGACCCGATTGGACAAAAAAAGAGCATATCGATACTATTCTTGAACTTGGCGCAACAAAAGTTGAAATCGGCGTGCAGAGCACATATGATTTCATCCTTGCAGGCATTCAGCGCGGACATACGGTTTCCGAGAGCGCAAATGCCAATATGAGACTTCGGGACAGCGGATTGAAGGTGGGATTCCATATGATGCCAGGACTTCCCGGTTCAACTGTGGATTCAGACCTTAGTATGTTCAAGAGACTATTCGAAGATGAGCGCTTCATGCCGGATTACCTCAAGATTTACCCAACTCTTGTAACGGAAGGAACACGGCTTCATGGGATGTGGGAGCTGGGCAATTTTGCGCCTCTTGAAGTGCTTGAGGCAGTTGAATTGCTTGCAAAGATCAAATCCATTCTGCCAAAATGGGTGCGCCTGCAAAGGATACAGCGGGACATACCAGCTTACCAGGTACTTGCGGGAATACGAAAAAGCAACATCAGGCAGCTTGCAAGCGAGAGGCTCAAGGAAATGGGAGGAAAATGCAGGTGCATCAGGTGCCGCGAGGTGGGGCACAGGGAGCTATCAGGGATAAAACCTGAAAGCATCGAATTAATGGTTGAAAAATACAGGGCATGCGGCGGGATGGAGCATTTCATTTCATACGAGGATGCAGAAAGGGATGTATTGATCGGTTTCCTGAGACTTCGCTTCCCGGCAGCGCCGCACAGGACAGAATTGGAAAGCGCGGCGCTTGTGCGGGAATTGCATGTTTATGGTTCCATGGTGGCGCCAGGTGTTGATGCCGGGGTGTCGCAATGGCAGCACAGGGGATATGGCGAAGAACTTCTTTCCAGGGCGCAAGAAATGGCGACAAATAATGGTTATAAAAAGCTCGCAGTTACAAGCGGGATTGGCGTACGGGATTATTATCGCAAATTCGGGTATGTGCGGGAAGGTCCTTACATGACGAAAAGACTTTGAACCTCTTCGTCAAAAAATGGTTTTATGCTGCTTTTATTGCTTCCTGTACTTTTGCAAGTGATGTTTTTATTTGAGCAATATCGGCATCATGTTCCTTAAATTTTGTTTCGATCAAATGTGTTAGACTGAATCTTGCATCTCTAATGTCCATTTCCGTTGTTTTCAATGTTGATTTGATCTCAGAAGTGTCATTATTTATATTATTCAGGGTTTTTAAGATTTCATCTTGTTTTTCGAGCATATCATCTTGTTTTCCAAGCATATCATCTTGTTTTCCAAGCATATCATCTTGTTTTCCAAGCATCTGCTCCTGCCCATTTGCCAGATGAGTGAATCCAACATCCAGTGTATTATTTACTTTATTAAATCCGGTTTCCATGGAATTACTTAATTTATCAAAACCTTTGTTCATATTGACGATAACATCTTTAAGGATATTTGCAGCAGTATCCAGTCTTGCATCGGTTTCATCATTACTAACAAGCTTTAAGAAACCATAGAACTCCCCTGTTGCTTCAGATTCCGTATATTCTATATTTTCAACATGGATAAGCGTATTCTTAATATCAATATGCTCTCGGTAAAATTCAAGTTGATCCACTTCTCCTTCTGTAATGATCCTGACTCTTCCATCCGGCAGGTTTTCAGCATAACCTGTTAAATTAACAAATTTCCCAAGCTCAATAACTCTATCCCTGTATCCTGCCTTCTGTATGTTTCCTGAAACTATGAAAGTGAATCGCTTCATTAAATGAATAATTATTTTAATGATTTATAAAGGTAATTGCCATGTCAGAGAACATAAATATTTTATATCCAAAAATACAAAACCTACCCCTCTATCAATGCCCTCGCATCCACCGCTATCGCTCCTGTTTCTCCCGCAATTAGAGGATTTATATCAAGCTCGATAATATTCTCTTTTTGCGCCAGCTCAGAAACAGAAACAAGCACGCGGGCAATAGCATCAATATCTGCCGGCTTCCTTCCGCGGATTCCTTTTAGAATTGGATATCCCTTTATCTCTGATATCATATCCATCGCTTCTTTTATTCCAATAGGCGCGACCCTGAATGAAACATCCTTATAGACTTCCACAAAAATGCCGCCAAGACCGAACATCAGGGCATGACCGAATTGCGCATCTTTCTTAAGTCCAACGATCACCTCATGACCGGGCGGCGCCATCTGCTGGACGAGAATGCCCTCGATCCTCGCGTCAGGAACGGCTTTTTTGATCCGCGATATGATCTTATCATACGTCGCTTTCGCATCATCTGCTTCGATATTGAGTTCAACGCCGCCAACATCGCTTTTATGTGAAATATCAGGCGATGATATTTTCATAGCCACTGGTGTTCCTATCTGCGATGCTATTGCATAAGCTTCATCCGCATTTTGCGCAATGCTCTCTTTAGTAATGGCTATCCCGTATTTTGCAAGAAGTTTTTTTGCCTCATGCTCCGTAAGAATCAAACTCATCTTATCCCTCCAGGTTTTCAGGCATCTGATCATCGGTTTTTGCAGTTTTTAGGAAATCCCTGTGTTTCACAAGAGCTGCCAGGGCTTTGACAGCCCTTTCCGGAACCGAATAATTAGGCAAACATCCGCTTTTCAGGATGTCAACGCCCTGTTCCGTGCCGGCGCCGCCCATCCAGCATGCGATCACGGGTTTAGCGCATTTTAATTTTATTTCCACAACAGCCTCAGCAGGCGGTATTGCATTTGACATCTGGGTATGCACATAAATTACGATAAGAGCATCTACATTGGGGTCGCGAAGAAGCGCTTTGATGGCCTCAGTGTAAATCTTAAATGAAACTATCCCCGCAGTATCGACAGGATTTGAATTTGATCCATATTCAGGAATGACCGCCTTTATTTTATCCCTCGTTTCCTGTGTAAGATCAACTATGTTCAATCCCTGCCTTTCGCATTCATCAGCAGCAACGATCGAAGCGCCTCCCCCGTTAGAGAGAATTGCCACATTATTACCTCTCGGAAGCGGCTGGCATGTGAAAGCAAGAGCTGCATCGAAAACCTCATCGATGGTGTCAACCCTGAGGATTCCAGCCTGTTTGAAAGCTGCAGAATATATTTCATCTGAACCTGCTATAGAGCCTGTATGTGAAAAAACCGCTTTTTGACCTCTTTTTGATCTTCCTGTCTTTATGGCGATAATTGGTTTCTTTATCCGCCGCGCCGTCTCAAGGAACAGCTTTCCCCGCGTTATTCCTTCAATATACATCGCGATAACGCCAGTAGAGGAGTCATTATCCAGATATTTTATAAGGTCAACATCATCAGTATCAGCCTTATTCCCTGTGCTTATTATTTTACACATCCCAATACCCATATCGATAGTCCAATCTGCTATTGCAAGCCCAAGTGTTCCGCTCTGTGTGATAAAAGAGATATGGCCAGGTCTTGGAAGCTTACCGATAACGCTTGCATTAAGATTGAAAGGCTCATTTACGATGCCAAGAGTGTTTGGTCCTATCATGCGCATCCCGTATTTTCTTACAAGCGATATAAGCTGTTTTTCAAGTTCCCCCCCATTTTTCCCGGTCTCGCTAAAACCAGCCGTTAACACCACAAGCCCTTTTACTCCTTTTTTTCCGCACTCATCCACGACCTGAAGGACTAATTGGGCTGGTATTGCCATGATAGCCATTTCCACATCAGCCGGAATATCAAGAACAGAAGGATATGAAGTCAAACCCTGCACTATTTTTTCCTTCGGATTTACAGGATATACGACTCCTTTGTACCCGCTAAGTATATTCTTAAGGATCCTGCCGCCCCATTTTGTTTCATTGTTGGAGGCGCCCACTACTGCTATTGAAGCAGGTTCAAATATGGAAGAGAGCATTATATTCATTTCCTGTATTTCATCGCTCGCAGCACCCTTTGTCTTGCGATGGAGACGGCTGTCTCCCTGGGATATGTTTTGTCGCTATATACCATATCAAGGATCTCCTTTGTGTTTCTCCTGATGGTACTTTTTGTCTTGTCAAGGGCTAACGTTTCTGTCCCTCCGTGGTATTCAACTGAAGCCGTGATGACACCACCCGCATTTGCCACAAAATCGGGAACCACAAGAATACCCCTTTCGTGGAGCGCCTTTTCCGCACTTTCGGTGATCGGGATATTTGCTCCCTCGATAATCAATTTTGCATCCACTACATCCGCATTTGCATCGCTTATCACATCAGGTCTTGCGGCAGGGATAAGGATATCAGTATTTATCAGCAAAAGGTCTGTTGTTTTTAAAACCTCTCCGTCTTTATAATTCGTCACTGAACCCGTGGATTCCTTGATTCTTATCAATTCCTCGATATTCAATCCTTTTGAATTATATATCGTGCCTTTTGAATCACTTGCCCCGACCAGAATTACACCCTTCTCTGCCAGAAACCTGGCAGCAGGCTTCCCAACATTGCCGAATCCTTCTATAACAAGGCGCGCTCCATTCAGGTCAAGATTGATATAATCCTTTGCCACATCCGCGCATTCTGCTACCCCGTATCCGGTCGCGCCAATTTCATCAAGCGGTATCCCGCCAAGTTCCCTCGGAAGCCCAACGGCGCGGGATGTTTCGTCATAGACATAAGCCATGCTTGATTCATCAGTACCCATATCTGGTCCGGGAATGTATTCATGGAGATTTTTTATTGCCCGTGCAAATGTCCTGATCACCTGCTCCTTGTTCACGGTTTTCGGGTCAGCAATAATACCTGATTTCCCGCCGCCATGGGGAAGTCCAGCCATGATATTCTTATATGTCATGGCGCGCGCAAGCCTTCGCACCTCATTAACTGTAACATCGGGAGCCATCCTGACCCCTCCGATAGCAGGACCTGCCGCGGTGTTATCTACAACAACGATGGCTTTCATCCTTGTTCGCGGCTCATATAAATGAATTATCTTTTCAGGACCTAATTCATCAGTAAATTCGAATATTTGTTCATCAATTTGCATTGTTTTCGCCTCCCGGATTTATGTATGATTTTGTTTGGATAGCTAATGAAGATTGCGACACAAGATTCTCCGCGGTGGTGCGCCTCGAAATTAAAAGCGGTTTTCCAAAAAGATAATATAATATATCACAATATAAGAAGATAGGTATTCGACATGCTGATCCAATATATTAAGGCTACACTTGAACACGCCAAATATGAAATAATAGATGACGAAGACCCGTATTATGGCGAAGTGCCAGAACTTCAAGGTGTATGGGCTAGCGGAAAGACTCTGGAAGAATGCAGGAAGAATCTTGAAGAAGTGATCGATGAATGGATAGTAATCAGATTAAGGAGGGGATTGCCGATTCCTCCCATTGGGAATTTCAATATAGAAACCACGGGAGAACTGGCAGTTGCCTAAACTTGCTCCAGTGAGTTGGAATGTTTTAGTCAAGCGTCTTAATAAATTGGGTTTTGAAGGACCTTATTCTGGTGGGAAACATCCATTTATGGTAAAAAATGATCTGGTTTTAACAATTCCAAATCCTCATAAGGCTTTAATTAGTGTGGATTTATTATCAAGAATTTTAAAACAGGCAAGAATATCAAGAGAAGAATGGTTGGACAACTAAAATAGTTCGTTTGTCAATAAAAAAGGTTACACTCATTCTTCCTGAAAATACTACCCCTGTTTCTTCCCTTCCTTTTTGGGCTTATTCAACACCACTTCAAGTATCCCATTCTTACAAGTTGCCGCAATACCTGTCCTGTTGACCTTCGAAGGAAGTTCGATTATTTCCCTGAACATATTTTCGGAGTTTACTGCCATTATTTCAAGAGTTTTCCCTCTGCATTCAATCTTGATATTTTCAATTTCCATTCCGGGAAGCGGCATCACTGCATGGATTTTGTCACTTGTCTCAAGGATATCCACAGGCATTTTTTCCTGATGGACAAAAATATCGCCGGAATTTGCAGCCATAACGGGATAAAGGTTTATGTTAATATTGATGTTCACAGGTCGTTTTTCAGGAATATTATTCTCATCAGTGATCTTATTTACGGCCTCTTCAAGCAGGTTCAGGAACTCCTCGAAATCATTAGTTTTTTTCATATTTTTTCCTATTTATTCTTATCAATAGCTTTTGTTATATCAGCCATAGCCTCATATTCTTTTGGGTCCCATTGTGTAGGTCTTACCATATTAAAAGCTTTCTCAAAATGCTCCATTCTGATCTTTATTTTCCCAGCCTCTTTTCTGGCAGTCTCTCTATCCATTCCAGGTCTAATAATCTCCCTTAGGGCAAGCATTGAAGCATGGCGGCAGACTGCTTCGATATCTGCCCCCACATAGTTTTCCAATTTCACATCATATATGCTTAGCTTACCGTTTTCCGTTCCTGTAATCAATTCATCAATTTTGAGATCATCAATTTCAATTATTGCCTTTGATTTATCATCATCAAGAGTTATCGATATTGAATTTTTAGCGTCAAATATTTTAATTGCTGTGTTGATTTTTTCAATTGTTGGTTTATTAAATTCAATACTATATTTTTTCTTAATAAAATCTATGAGTTTTTTAGTATCACTTCCAGGAATATTATCCCAACAAAATAAATAACTCTGCAGAAGTTTCATTATATCTACATCAGATGATATTGGCATATCGGCCAGATGTATTTTAAATATCTTTTCTTTATCTGTAAGATTAGGAGGTTTTACATATATTAGTCTGTCAAACCGCCCCGGTCTAAGCAATGCAGGATCTATCATTTCAGGACGATTGGTTGCAGCAATGATTACCACATTTTTTAATTCTTCAAGACCGTCGATTTCAGTCAAGAATTGACTTACTACCCTTTCCGTAACGCCTGCATCATATCCGCTTATACGCACAGGAACTATAGAATCAATCTCATCAAAGAAAATGATTGTAGGTGCAGCTTGACGAGCCTTCCTGAAAGTTTCTCTGATTGCACGTTCTGACTCTCCAACAAACTTACTTAGAAGCTCAGGACCTTTTATGCTTATAAAATTCGCCTCACTTTCTGTGGCAATAGCTTTAGCAAGCATTGTTTTTCCAGTACCTGGGGGGCCATAAAGCAAAACACCTTTTGTAGGTTTTATGTGTATGGCTTCAAAGGCTTCCGGATATTTGAGCGGCCATTCAACTGCCTCGATGAGTTCCTGCTTCACTGATTCCAATCCGCCAATCTCAGTCCACCTTACTGCAGGCACTTCGATAAAAACCTCGCGGAGTGCAGATGGTTCTATATTCTGAAGAGCATTCTGGAAATCCTCTCTTGTTATAACGATCTTTTCTATTATTTCGTGGGGAATATCTGCTTCAATATTGATATTCGGAAGTATCTTTCGTATCGCATGCATAGCAGCTTCCTTGCAAAGCGAAGAAAGATCGGCGCCCACAAAACCGTGCGTCATGTCCGCGATCTCACGCAAACCAGTTTCTTCGGACATATCCTGCGCCAGCGGCATGCCCCTTGTATGTATCTGGAGCACATCGAACCGCCCCAACCTGTCTGGGATGCCGATCTCGATCTCGCGGTCAAACCTGCCGCCGCGACGCAAAGCCGCATCAATGGCATTTGGCCTGTTCGTAGCTGCGATCACGATCACCTGGCCGCGCGTCTTTAGCCCATCCATCAGGGAGAGAAGCTGTGCAACAACACGGCGCTCCACTTCGCCTGTGACTTCTTCCCTTTTTGGGGCAATGCTATCAATCTCATCTATAAAAATTATGCTCGGGGCTGAGTTTTCTGCTTCTTCAAATTTTTCCCGGATATGTTTTTCACTTTCACCATAATATTTGCTTATTATTTCAGGTCCGCTTATTGATATGAAATTAGCAGAAGTCTCATTTGCGACTGCCTTGGCGATCATGGTCTTCCCCGTGCCCGGTGGTCCATGCAGCAGCACCCCCTTTGGCGGTTCGATACCCAGTTTCTCGAAAAGTTCAGGATGACGCAGCGGGAGTTCTATCATTTCTCTTATCAATTCGATCTCACGCCGAAGCCCCCCAATTTCTGAATAAGTAAGATGCGTTGGGCGCAATTCAAGCTCCTTAATGACCTCTTCTTTCACGACCAGGCTTGTAGTATTTGAAATAATAACAGGCCCTGACGGTTGTGTGGATACCACGATGAAAGACAAAGGATTGCTTACAGTATCCACGCGCAGGTGCTGGCCTTTGGTAAGAGGTCTTCCCTCAAGGAGGCGAAGCAGGTACTGCGGCCCACCAACAAGTCGTATCTGCTGTGTGGGTGCAAGAACAACTCTTTTTGCGACCTGGGGCTCAGATTTCTGGATATATATTTTATCGTCTATCCCCACACGGGCGTTTGTCCTGATGTTCCCGTCTATCCTTATTATTTCCATTCCCTCATCTTCCGGATAACCCGGTCCCGCAATTGCACATGCTTTTTCCTTTCCTACCACCAAAATGATGTCGCCGCTTAAGATATCCATCTGTTCCATAATGTTGCGATCTATTCGCGCAATATCCCTACCTGCGTCCCTGTGATGGGCTTCTGCAACCCGCAGCATAATTCTCTCGTTCATGATGATCCTTAATTACTTTTAGTCGTGTGAATATATAAAACCTGATGTGGAGAATAGGTTACTCTTGTCTGAATATTTTTTTAAAACCTGGGGCACCTTGCCCTTGCGATAACGACTGAAATTCCCTTTGTTTTAAGTCTTGTTTCCAACAAGCTTTTTATAATAGTTTGATCTGCCGGCTCAACAACGACTGTATCCCCGATATAATTTGTGATTAGCCCCGTCAGATCGGGGACCTCCTGCCCTCCTGTCATGGCGGCTATATAGTTCTGGAGAAGGATAATGACCACTTCATGTTTATTGTGGACCGCATTAACAAGAGCTGGAATTCCCGAATGGGCAAATCCGAAATCACCTATCAAAGCTATCCCTTTTCGGTCAAATCCGCATGCAGTACTTATGGATGAGCCAAGTGAGAATGCCGCATCAAGAAGAGACAGAGGCGGCGAGGATGTCATAATCGAGCAACCCACGTCTCCCGCGACCAGCACATCCAGTTCTTTCACTGCTTTATAAAGTGGCAAATAGGGGCAATCTTCGCAAATGGGGCGTGCTCCCCTTGTTTCGATAGTCTGCGGCACAACCTTGCACTTTACGGCATCACTTTTAATATTCTCAATGGCTTTTCGGATATCTTCTGTTTCTGCAATTCCGTATGGCATATGTCCTGTGAGCTTTCCAAACACTCTTTTTGAAAGTTGTTTTTCAATAACAGGTTCGGTCTCTTCCACAATCAGGACTCTTGAATGTTCCCTGATAAAGCGGTCGATAAGGTCAACCGGGAGCGGATTGACGATCGTGAGGAGCAGATGGGAAAAATCAGCAGGTAATATGGATTCAACAAGCACTGACGGAAAACCCGATGAGATTACACCAAAATCTCCTTTTTTCTCATAACTGTTCAATTTCGATATCTCGGCATATTTGCACATTTCAGGATAGGATTCTGCATGGAATCTCTGGTGTTTTCCAAGCATGGTAAGATGCCAGATATCTTTGTTGATTTTCTGATACGAAAAAGAATTTAACAACGAACTCGTACGAACTCCATACGAACTCATGCAACCGGAGTTCGTTTCAGTTCGTTTTAGTTCGTTGTTTTTTTCAAGTTCATTTATGAAACAGGGGTTCATAGCCGACTTTGCGGGAAAACTTTGGTTTTTCCTGATAAAGTCGCCTTCACTTTTTAATAACCTATCGGTAAGCCGGATTATAACAGGTGTTCTCACTTTTTCAGATAAGATGTAAGCCTCTTTAACACTAAGATAAGCATATTCAGGAGTCCTGGGGTCAAATACCGGGACTTCTGCGATCAACCCGTATAAACGCGAATCCTGCTCATTCTGGGATTTTTCTATTCCGGGGTCATCGCCTGCGAAGATAACCACGCCTGCCCCGATTGTATGTGTCGCAGAGGTCACAAGAGGGTCTGAAAGGATGTTCATGCCCACATGTTTTGTAATAACAGCACTTCGTATCCCGCAGACGGATGAGCCAAGCGCTATCTCAAGTGCGACTTTTTCATTAATTGACCACTCATGCTTGACCTCATCGCCCAGTGAGTCCATAAGATCAGTGATCGGAAATCCCGGGACACCTGTAACATTTTTTACGCTGCTATCGATAATTCCACTAACTATAGCTTCAAGACCACTCATACATACACCGATTCATCGTTACGTGAAAACCATGGAACAGCCGCAAGCGCGCCGATTATGCCTTTTCCATCTATCCATATTTCAACCCCATTTTCGGCAGCTGTTTTTAGCGTTAATTCCTTTGTTATCATTTTGCTCCTGCAAATGTTGCTGTATTCCATAAGTGACGAGGCGTCAAAATCAGAGAGAACTACCATTCCGGTCTCAGGGGAGACGCTGTATTTTAGAAGAGTTTCTTTTATATTCTCAAGCAAATCTTGCTTTGCTCCCTTAACGCAGGCAAATTCGAGCACAGTCCCAACACAATTCTGGGTTTTATCAGGAACAGGATATAGCTGGACAAGCGTGTGGGAAATATATTTATGTTCCAAAGAATCAAGTGCTGCGCCGATATTATGGGCAAGCGTCCATGTCGCACCAACCTCTTTTGAATCAGTATTATCTATTCCAACAAGGACACGTTCCCTTCGGGGCACAACAATAGTACCGCTTGCGCGTTTTCCTCCGCCCGATTCGGATATATTGCACCGAAGGACCCCGTCCGCATATGCCCTGCATGTGGTCGCACCCACGCCCCCGCCGCCAAGACCGCTGTAGGTAATTTCTATCTCATCACCATTCACGAGTACTGATTCAATTCCGGCAGCCGCTGTGGATGACTGGAGGGCAAGCGCAGAGCTTCCCACCCTGACAAGATATCGCATCATATCCCCGACAGAGCGGCTTTTTATGACGAGCGGGCTTTTGGAATAATGGTACAGTGCCCAGGCTGAGCCGCCATAACAATTGGAATGTTCCATTATTTCAACGAGTTCATTCTTGCGGTCTGCCACTGCGTAGATACCCTTATAACGGATATTGTATGGGTCTGAAAGATGCATGCTTACCCAGATGTCGAATAGGAATAAAGCTTTTTTTCTTAAATTCAATTCGAAGAAAAAGATATATTTATCTGTTTGCTACACGATATTTATCCAATAGGTGATAGACTTTGAGAAGAACGATCATATTGATGTTCGTATTATCCATTATTGGCATCACAATTTTTAGCGGATGCCTTGCGCAGGATACGAAAACAATTGCAAAAGAAAAAACTTCTGCAAATATTACGGATCTAATAATTTCCGGATCAACCCAGGAACTTAAGAAATTCTCATCAGCACATGAATTGCGCGAATACTTGAAAGCAAGCGCAGTTGAGTCAGGTGCATATAACGTATATGGAATGGGGAGAGATTTCGTGTCTTCAGGATCATCAGTGGCTATGGAAGTGGGGTCAATCGCTCCGAATGTCGCCCCGATGCCAATGGCGGCAAGTGCAAAAACAGGTGCCAGCACCCAGGCGCCGTCCGTATATGTTGCGGCTGACTATTCAAAAACCAATATCCAGGTTGAAGGCGTGGATGAAGCTGATTTTGTAAAGAACGACGAAAAGTACATTTATGTCATTGCCCAGGATAAGCTAGTTATAGTGGATGCGTTTCCTGCATCCGGGTCAAAGATACTTTCTGCGATATCAATAGAGGGTGTGCCAAGAGATATATTCATAAATGGCGACAGGCTCATAATTTTTTCGGATAATACAGGCAGGGTCTATAACATCCCTGAATATGATTATATGCCAAGACCTATCGACACTATGAAAACAGATGTTCTGGTATATGACATATCAGACAGGACAAAGCCGCAACAGATAGCTAATTATAGTGTAAATGGTAATTATTTCCAGTCAAGGATGATAGGGGACTATGTTTATTTAGTCGCAAAAAATAGTGTAAATTATTACGGTGATTTCGTTGAAATGCCCGTGATCAGGAAAGGAGCAGTAAAGATCATGTCTCCGGATGTATATTATTTCGACAATCCGGAACAGAATTATGTTTTTCATACGATCGCCTCGATCAACATTATAAAACCTGATAGCATGAACGCAAAGACTTTCATGATGGGTTATTCTGACAATTTATATGTTTCACAGAATAATATCTACATAACTTACATGAAGAACATGCCTGTAATGTATTATGAATTGCAGCGCGAGGACAGGTTCTATCAGGTTGTTCTTCCCCAGCTCCCGAAGGATGTGCAGGACAGAATAATTGCCATCAAAGCGAGCGATCTGGGCTCTTATGAGAAATGGGATCAGATTTCATCTATTCTTGAAGAGAAATTCAATGGGATGACAGAAAAAGAAAAACAGGATTATAGTGAAAATGTTCAAAAAGCAGTCGATGAGTACGAATTAAAGATCGCCCAGGAAAGGGAAAAGACGATTATCCAAAAAATTAGCATAGATAAAGGTGATATAAACTATCAGACCAAAGGCGAGGTGCCGGGAAGTCTTCTAAACCAGTTCTCCATGGATGAATCGGGTGATTATTTCAGGGTTGCCACAACATCCCAGTTCTGGACGCAGAAGGGCAGTGTCCAGTATAATAACGTATATGTTATGGATAAAAATCTTGAAATTGCAGGGAAACTTGAGGAAATAGCGCCCGATGAAAGGATATACTCCACGCGATTCATAGGGAACAGGCTCTACATGGTGACTTTCAAGAGAATGGACCCACTGTTCGTGATAGACCTGTCAAATCCAGTTTCTCCGAATATACTTGGAAAGCTAAAGATACCGGGATTCTCGGATTACCTGCACCCGTATGATGAAAACCACATTATCGGCGTCGGAAAGGAAACTGGAGAGAATGAATGGGGCGGAGTATCAGTAAAGGGAGTGAAAATCTCTCTGTTTGATGTATCGGATGTCAATAATCCAAAACAAATAGATACATACGAGATAGGACAACCAGGGACAGATTCCGAGGCGCTGCAGGAACATAAGGCATTCCTCTTTGATAAAAATAAGGATTTGCTGGTAATACCCATAAGGGAAGTCCTTGGAAAGGAACAATATGACAGCAGATATGGATATTATACGCAAAGAGTGTGGCAGGGCGCTTATGTATTTGGCGTTACGCCTGAGAGTGGATTTAAGCTTAAGGGCAAGATATCCCATTTCGATGATTTCGAAGAGACATATTACTACTGGGGCTCACCCGGAGCTGTTCGAAGATCATTGTTCATGGATGATGTGCTTTATACACTATCGGCAAGAAAGATCGTTATGAACGACCTGAAGGACATAAGTCAGATAAACAGCATCGACCTGCCGTTTTCGAAGATCCAGCCCTATCCATATCCATATGGGATAAGGTGAAATCCGGGAATATATCTAAACAATTCAAACTATCTTTGCGTCCTTTGCGCTCTTTGCGGTGAAAAGAATCATGCACCGCAAAGGACGCAAAGAGCGCGAAGTGTTCGATATATAAGTAAAATAAATTATGTTCTTGTCTATAGACTGAATTATAAGATTGGAGCAATTTCAATTGAGAATAAATCCAGCCAAAATAAAGACCGCGAAGCGATACGTTGAGCTGCTGAAAACCACGTTCGAATCCGACCTCGTTTCCGCCTTCGTTTTTGGCTCAGTAACCCGCGGCGAAGATACAAGTATGAGCGATATCGATCTTACCGCAGTCCTCAGGACGTCTCCTGCTGCATCTCAATTAAGGAAGATCGGAAAAACAGGGCGCTTTGGTGAAACAATAGGAAGAGGAGAATTCCGGAAAATATCCTGCGTTACAGTATCCCATGATTTATTTTTAGAGCTTATCAGTAAGAGAGCGCCGCGTGAGGGTGTGAATCCCCTGCGCGAAGCGATTATTTTGCATGATTCCGGCTTTATCAGTGGTCTTAAGAAAGAGGTTGAACTTGGCATTATTTCTTTGAAAGACGATGCTTTCCGCGATTACCTCCGATACGGTGACATACGCCGCTCGTGCCTTGTTGAGAGCGCATGGGAACATAATAAGCGGGATGCTCGATCAGATGCTGCAAAAGCTGCCACGCATTACTTGCGCGCTTATTTTCTCTATAAGAACAATGAGATGATCCTTTCAATTAAAATGCTGCGCAAACGGATAAAATCAGAGAACCGTGCGATAGCGATGCTGTATGATAAAATAACCGAAGGTGATTACGACAAAGATTTTGTGGATGCGATCAGAGAGTGGGTGGTCAGAAGTATTTTTCGCTCATCGAAGATCGTACAGTCCTCCCGCAAGTCCACGGATACGGTCAGCAGTGTTTGACCCGACGCGCTTCACTTTTATTAGCTCATCACGCGGAGCTTTCATAATATTTTCCACGCTGCCAAAGTGCATGAGCAAATTTCTTGCTACGGTTGGTCCGATTCCCAGTATCGATGAAACAACATATTCTTTAGCCTCGCACTGTGAGAGGCGGCTGCGCTTTCCGTGCTGATTGAAAGGCCTATTTCTTTTGCCCTGCTCTTTTTCCGCGATCATAGTGATTACCTGCGCGGTCTCCGCTTCGTTAAGTGTAAAAAGGGTTGGAATTCGCATAAGGGCAATAGTATTGAGGATTCCCTGTATCGCATTGGGATGCATCCTGCGGTTTAATGAGAAGAACGGGTCATCACCTTCAATGATCAGTATCGGGCGCTTGTATGACTTTGCAAGGTCTGTAAGCTGTGAAAATAGCTCACGCCGTTCGAGCAGCGTCGCGAATAGATCATCAATTCTCTTTCTTTCGAAAGCTACCCTGTCGCTCACAACATAATCACCCACTTTAAGAGTAGTGATCTCAATATCTGCGCCCAGCTTTTCAAGTGATCCTATTACTTTTGAGCGCATTTCCCGATGATCAACAATTATCTTCATTGCCTGTATTTTCTTGAAGTATGGGACATCGTACCAACGCAGCGGTCTATATAGTAATTCCATGCGCGGGGCGAAAGTATTTGTGCATATTCTTTCGGAGATACTGTGAGCGTAGAAAGGTATAATAAGGCATGGCAACATTTCAGCGGTTTGTTTACAAAACTATTGGTGGGATATGCGCCGTTTCGGTGTTAATCCCGCAGGGATGTGGCCTTATAAGGCTGAACCGTAAAACTAAAAAAGGAGAATACAATGAAATCAATGTATGCGTATATAAGAGACGCATGGAAGAAACCCGACGAATCTGATGTCGGCGAATTACAATGGGAAAGGATGCAGGTATGGAGAAGAGAACCTTTTGTAACAAGGGTTGAACATCCTACCAGACTTGACCGTGCAAGAGCACTTGGTTTTAAAGCAAAACAGGGAATTGTTGTCGCGCGAGTTAGAATAAGAAGAGGCGGCAGGCGCAAATCAAGATGGCAGCGCGGAAGAAGAACAAAGCACATGGGCGTTAACAAGATCACACCTGGCAAGAGCATTCAGAGCATTGGTGAAGAACGTGTTGCCCGCAGATACCCAAATATGCAGGTATTGAACAGCTATTGGGTAGGCCAGGACGGAAAACACAAATGGTATGAAGTAATAGTCGTTGATCCTAACCACCCTTCGATAAAAACTGATAAGAACCTCAAATGGATTTGCAGTAATACCCAGAAAGGACGAGTTTATAGGGGTAAGACAAGCGCAGGAAGGAAAGGCAGAGGCCAGAGAAGAAAGGGCAAAGGAACAGAAAAGACAAGACCAAGTCTGCGTTCACATAATAATACTGGCAAATGAACGTACATCATATCACTTTTCGCGCAAACGTTGCGGCAACCGAAAGTGATGACAGGGTGAAAACCGCCCTGTCGCTATTTCTTTTTGATAATAAGACAACTGCAACACAAACCGAAGGTCATTTCGGGAATCCTATAATTATACTTGAGGGAAAAGACAGGGGAAAAGACTGCACGCGTTTTATAGAGCTCGTAAAGTCAAGCCTTAGCGAAAACGAACTTGAAACACTTAAAGAAGAACGTTGCGAAAGGATCGATGATGAATGTTGCTTTCATTTGAGATTTGATAAACAGGCAGCTTTCGAGGGAAAAGTAAAGATCGCAACAACCTCGGATGCGATTGTTGCGAAAATTAAGCTAAAAGCATTCCCGGCTAATCGCGAAAAAGCGATCATTGCGGCAGAAACCCTATTTTAATAACAAGCTTTTTTGGGATATTGCGCAGAAAACACAAATTCAAACAAAACCTTTATCATTCACAGATACATTATCGGAGGTACCCCCCATCAATGAATCAAGGTGCCTGGGTGGGGTAGCTGGTTATCCTATGGGACTGTGGATCCTACGACCCGGGTTCGAATCCCGGCCCGGGCCTCATTTTAATACTTCATGTACATGCTTTGGAATTTATGAGCAGCAAATATGAAATCCCTGAAGAATTCTGGCCCCAATCCATTTATCCAGAAACAAAAACCGTAATAGTGATCGGGCTGCCTGTATCGTTGCCCATTGTTGAAACGGCGCCATCTATCTATTATATGGAACTTTACAAAACCATTAATTCAATGCTTGATTCAAAAGCCTGTGATATAGCGAATTTCCTGAATGAAAAAGGCTTTGGCTCGATATATCTTCCAAGGGACGGTTATGGCGACATTAAAATATTGATCGAAAAGCCATTTGCGTTTTTTTCCCACAAGCATGCTGCATTTCTTGCAGGGCTTGGTTCTTTCGGCCACAATAATGTCCTGCTAACGCCGGAATTTGGACCAAGGGTAAGGTTCACGTCAATTTTTACTTCGGCACAGATCGAAGCTGATCCCATAAAAAGCAAGGATATCTGCATCCACTGTCTCATGTGTGTGAAAAACTGCCCCGTAGGCGCAATACCAAAGACCGGAGAGTTCCCTCCGCCTGTGGATAAGAAGCGCTGTGCGATAAGGAGCGCTCAACTGCGGGATGAATATAGGTCTCCGTGCGGGATTTGCATTAAAGTATGCCCTGTAGGGAAGGACAGGGAGCTTTTCGGGAGAACGAACATGTCCATATATTCAAAAGATAAGACATTTGATATATATCACACGGCTTGGGAGCATGTGAGAAAATATGGGGGCAGAACTATTCCGCCTTAAGTAAATAATCATTATTGATCACTTTGGTTGATAATCCTCTCCTTGGGTCGCCACCATAACTGGAAACGACTTCACTTGAGGTTCCACATACCGGACGAATTACAATTCCTTCACGGTTGTTGTTGGTGCCTGAGTACTTGCCTCTTGACATTTCAATCAATTTCTCAACAGTAAACTCCTTGATATCGAATTTACCGACCCAGTCTATTGGAACGGTTTCAAGCTGTAGTTCTGCAGCGGTGTGAATGAGTTCGTCAAAGTTAAAACACTTTTGCTGGTCAATATCGTATATGTTGAAGACAAACAGGCTCAGCTTCTTCAATCCTGCATGGTTTTTATTAATCCCCGGACCACATATCTCACCCTGGATTGCTATATTCTTTTTATATGAAACAAAGTAATCGGTTAGTCGTTGTTTCAGATCGAGCTTGTGGGCAATATCCCAGTATACTGTTTCGTCCTCCTTAAGTTCAAGATTTCTGGAGCATACCCCAAACTTGTGCGGTTCTTCAGTATTGGTTTGTAGTATGTGATAGCATGTGAAAGAAGTCCCATCCATTTTTGTCGATATGTATATTTCCCGATTGGCAAATTCGGATAGTATATTCGGAATTGATTGTAACCGGATTTCGTCTGTTTTTGGGATAATGTGAGTAGGGAAGTCACCTAATATCTTGCCCATCATCTGTGGCGAGATCGGTGGTTCATATTTTATTATCCCCATTTTCTCAGTTACATCAGTACCGATTAATTCTTTATAACCTCCAGGACACTGTGTCAAGACTAATCTCTTAACTTCTTCAGGAAGGAAATCAATTGAGAATATAATTCCCTGTGAAAGTACTCCTTTTAGTTTCATAGATTTTATTCTAAATCTTCTCGGACGTAAGAATTCAAATTCTGGTTTTTCAGGGAGCAGGCTGTCAATCTCGCAGTAAATAATAAGATCTCCAACTTTAAATTCATCCTTTTTAACAACTACTTGCCAACCCAGTACTTTTGCCAGTTCTATGCGATCAGCATTGTCAATAGGTGATAGTGAATTTATTATTTGCAGTGACGCTAATTTTCTTTCCATACCAGAACGCATAGCTTCTGCAAATGTCTTAAAATTTTTAGGGCTCAGAGGCCTTGGAATCAGTTGTTTCTTGCTGTTCAGCCTCTGATGTATCTGTTGTGGTTGGCGAGTCGGCGATTACTACCGGCCTGTAAGGATTTAAGATTGTGTTGAACTCGTATACTAGCTCTTTCAATCTGCGTTCGTTGACACCTACTTCACGCTGGATGCGTAACAACCGATCCAAGTCAAAGCGCGATACTACACTTGCATCGATGCCTTCATTATTTAAAATACTGATCATGAACTGATGGTTTGATTCCTTTATTCGTTCGTGTTCTGCTTTCATTGCTTCTCTATCTATTTGTTTCTTCATGTTTTCTTCCTCATTGATTTTCAGCATCATTGAAACCTGATGCCAATATACCATTCATTTCATTTGTTCTGCAAAAATGAACCGATTATAAAACTACGGATAATAGCCCGGCAAGGATTCGAACCTTGGTCGCAGGATCCAGAGTCCCGCATGATTGACCGCTACACTACCGGGCTTCGAGTGGATGCCTAACTTATAGCTTTTCACGTATTAATCTATCGATTGCCAGAATCTTCTTTGGATTTTTTTTATCTCATCCAACCGCGCCCTGACTTGCGGACTTACTTCATGCGGTTGTATTTTAACGTTCTTTCCCATGAAAACATCAAGGACTGCTGCGACAGAATGCGAAAGCAGCCCCAGGTCATACCCGCCTTCAAGAACAGCAACGATTTTTCCTTCACAGCAGTCTTTAGCTATCGATTTTACGATCGATGCAAGAACGCAAAAACCTTCCACGCTCATTCGCATTTGAGCAAGCCCGTCATTATTGCATGCATCCATCCCGGCAGAGATAAGAACTATGTCCGGATTAAACTCGCGTGCTGCAGGGACAAGTATTTCCTTAAAAGCAGCGATGAACCCTGAATCATCAGTCTGTGCAGGGAGAGGAACATTAATATTATATCCCTCACCATCGCCTGTGCCAACTTCATCCATCCATCCCGTTCCAGGATAATGAGGATACTGGTGAGTCGAGAAATAGAGAACTGTGGGATCATCGTAAAAAGCATCCTGCGTCCCATTCCCATGATGCACATCCCAATCCACTATCATGACACGCTTTTTTCCCATTTTCTGGGCATGGCGCGCCGCGATCGCGATGTTGTTGAATATGCAAAATCCCATCCCCGTAGTTGGGGTTGCGTGATGCCCTGGCGGCCTTACAAGGGCAAAAGCAGAATCCCATTTATCAAGGACTGCATCAACCGCGGTTATTGCGCCGCCTGCTGCAAGAAGCGCCACGTTATAGGAATCTTTGCATAATACCGTATCTGGGTCAAGGCGCATCTCAAGCTCGGAATATTTCCTGGCTTTTTCGATCTGGCTGTTTGAATGAATGTACTGGATCTCATTCAGCGTTGCGAACCGGGGTTCTTTCAATTCCAGTTTTGTGAGCCTGCCTGTTTCTCGAAGATGAGCAAGAATCGATAGCAATCGCTCTTTATTTTCGGGGTGGGATCCAGTTTCATGCTTCAGGTAATCGGGATGATAAATTATACCGCATCTGTCATTGGTCAAGGAATTTAACATTAAGCCAGTTTCTTACCGGCATTTGGGCCATATGTAGCATCGAATATCTCTTTTACATGGAAGACAAACGCTGATTTCCCTGGCAATTTCTTGGAATCTGCCATCTCTTTGGCACTTGCATAATTATTCCCTTTATTTTCGATCTCCACAGTGCCTTTTATCTGGTATGATTTCTTAGCATCCCCGTCATAAGCAACGATAGCCATATTGGGATTTGCTTCTATGTTCTTTCGGGTCTTGTTGAAGAAATTATCGACGAATAAGATTGTCTCATCATCAATTATTTTCCACATCGTAACAAATACAACGTTTGGTTTTCCACTTTTATCAGCAGTCGCTATTGGCAAGGGTTTTTGCTTTGCAACAATATCCTTTATTTCTGGAGGCATTTTTACCATAATTTATCACATTCATTCATTTAGTATGGATTGGCCATAAAGTTTTTGATTTGTTTTGGATTATATTGATTTATCTTGTTCTTTTATCGAAAAACAAGAACCACAAATAATATAAATCCTGATAACAATCAGTCAGCCGATGAAAATTTACAGGTCATATGAGGATTTGCCAAAGATCAAACTGCCGCTGGGGCAGGAAGTCTTTATAAGCGATAGCACGATACGAGATGGCTCGCAGATGCCCGGAATCGTGATGAAAAAACGGCATAAGACTGAAATTTATGAATATCTTCATAAGATAGGCATCGAGAAGCTTGAGACCTTCGTCTTTAACGATCGTGACAGGGAAGCAGCAAAAGAAATGCTTGACAGGGGATATGAATTCCCTGAAGTGACAGGATGGGCGCGGGCAAATCCAAAGGACATAGATTTTGTCTTAAGCATGGACGGTATAAAGGAAACGGGTATCTTGATGTCGGTTTCAGATTCCCATGTCATCGACAAGATGGGACTTAAGAGCAGGGAAGAGGCGGAAAAGAAATATACCGACGCATTACAATATGCCGTTGACCATGGCCTAAAGACAAGGGCGCATATCGAGGATATGACGCGCGCCGATAATGAGGGTTTTGTTTTCCCGCTTGTTAAAAAGCTTCTAGAGATTGATCCTGATTGCATAATTCGCCTTTGTGATACGGTAGGCTTCGGGATACCATTTCCCGGCGTCGATGAACCGTATGGCATTCCTCATATCACACAGCGCCTTCGAGAGATAGGAACAAAGAATATCGAGACACACATTCATGATGACTTTGGGATGTCAGTAGCATGTTCCATCGCTGGATACTGGTATGGTGCGAACTGGTCAAGCCTGACTTTCCTTGGAATCGGTGAAAGGGCCGGGAACGCAGAACTTGAGAAGGTGGTACTATTTTTGATCCAGAGAATTGAAGGATTTGAAAAATACGATCTGAAATCCATAACTGAGTTTGCAAGATTCATGGAAAAAGAGATAGGAATACGCGTCCCTCGCAATAAATCAGTAGTTGGAAAGAATATTTTTGCCCATGAAAGCGGCATTCATACCGCAGGCATCATCAAGAACCCGTTCACTTATGAACCATATCCTCCTGAGCTTGTGGGCGGGAAACGGGAGCTCATGATCGGTGATTCTTCAGGTCTTGAAGTAATACGCTTCAAGGTGGAAGAAACGCTTAATGAATTGATGCATGTTGATACGAAGATCGATAAAAACGACCTGCGCATCAAATCGATCCAGGCTGACATTCAGAGATTGTATAATGAGGAGAAACGTATCTCAGCTATCTCGGATGAAGAACTCAAGAAATTCGTTGAGAAATATTTCATGCTGGAGTCGATCATTGAAGAGCATAGCTCTAATGACATGCATTCTGATTAACTCTATTTGTTTTCAATCTTAAGATTTTACTATGTAGTATGCTGACCCTATGCAGGATTTACAAAAAATTTCAACTCCCTTTCTTTCAGTCAGGCTTTCAGGGATCAACTCGCCGCATTCCCTGCATGTTACTATCCCGGATTTCTCAAAATTCTGGCCCCGATTTATCTCAACATCCTGGATGATTAAATGTTTTTCTTCCATATCCAGTAATTGCATGCCAAGTTCCTCTTCCTCTTCATGGGAGAGCTTACCAAGCCGCATCATCCATTTGTTCATTAGCATTGAATGCTTATTCGCATCATCTTTAAGCGCAACACGCACACCTTTTTTCGTCCTGGCATCTCCAAGGGTAATAGCAAGCTTTCCATAATCTTCAACAAAAGCGCTCCCATGTCCAAGGGTGCAGCCGGTCGCAGCCTGCATGGCATCTGCAAGGCATCGAGCTGTTTCGGATATCCCGATAAGATACTTATCTCCTTTTTTTGTGTTCATTCGAACAAGCGCAAGTTCACTCATTCTTAATCCAAGGGCAATACCAGGTGCCAGATGGCCATGAAGGCCTATTGCAAGATTTACGATTTTTTTATCCATGATTCTCCTCTTTTATATATTCGTGGCTGTTGAATTTCCAGCAGTATGAAAGTATCATCCCCGCAAGGAATCCCGATGCCATGTTTATTGCAAAAGAAGTAACTGCTACAATCATCAAGATAATCAATTCTTTGTGTGCAGTCACACCTTTTATATGAGTGGCAAGTTCCAATCCCCCAAATATGATCATTGTCCCAAGTATGCTGACCGGAAATGATCTGGAAAGTAGCAGCACAGAACCTCCGAAGAATAATCCAAGCAGCAATTTAACAATGCCTAGAAATACAACAGAACCTCCGGTGCGCGCCCCGAATCTATGCTGGGCAGCCAGTCCGCCGGCACCATGACACATGGGCATCGCACCGAATGGCATTGTAAGAAGATTCATCAGGCCCATATTGAATCCTATCTTGTCTATGTTTGCCCTTTCTGCCTGTTTGGGATAATAATCTTTTACAAGCGCCGCTGTAGCGATAAGGGAATTGAGGATTGTAAGTGGAAGCTGCGGGATCACCATCAGATACGATGCCGATAAAAAAGAACCTGTATCAGGAATGAATATTATGGGAGAATAAATATCCAGGGAGATAGAGGATTTAAAATTGGGAAGCATTAATAATATCCCAACACCAAAAATAATCAGAGCAGCCGGGATTTTCTTATTATTGAGTAGTATAAATCCTATTGCTGCAGCAAGTAATGCAGTAAGATAACTATCATACCCTGACAGGTTTCCAGTGGAAATTATTAAATCAGCGCCAGTTTTTAAGAATATCAATCCAAGACCAAGCTGGATTCCGCGAACCACACAATTGGGCACGTAATTATTTATTTTTGAAATTACTCTTGTCATGGATAACACAAGTATAATTAATCCCATCAAAAAACCAGCAGCTATTATGGTTTCAGAAGGCAATTTATTAGATATCGCTATAATTCCGATGGCTTTCATGGGCTGGATCGCCATTGGAAGTCCGAATACAAATCCATTGAATATATTAAATATCCCACTAAAGACCAGTATTGGTGAAGGATCCATACCTGAAATAGTCACAACACCAACTAAAAATACGATAAAAGTACCCAGGTCTCCAAGTGAACCTGCTATTTCATTTCTATCGAACTGTATGTTCAGTTTTTCAAAATTTATTTTTTTCATAAATTATTGTTTGGTGATGCTCTCATAGAATTTCTTCTACCTGTTTCTTCTAACTGAATAGATGGACTTCGACAAATTCGCCTTTTTTCATATTCCTATCTGTTACCACATATCCATCCACGATAGTAGATCTGGGTGATGCTGAGATGATCGCAGTCTCGTACTCCTTCTCAAACAGTTTCATACCCGAATTTTTATACCCCATTGTGTTTGCCATGTTTTGTGCAATTTTTACGAACAGTATGTAACTAAAACCTTCTTCCTGGAGCAATACATCCTCATTTATCGTTAGTTTGCAGGTTGCTCTTGGTATTTTTGTGAAATAACTTCTTACTACCATTTCAAGGGCCGCAAAAGCACCTGTAGGCTTACCCGGAAGACTGAATACGGGAGTGTCGTTGATTATTCCAACAGCTATCGGCTTACCGGGCCTGATTGAAACCCTGTGGAATATAATTTCACCCGATTGGGCAATGATATCTGCAACATAATCACGCTCGCCTACTGATACACCGCCTGTTGTAAAAACAGCATCGTATTTTTCACAGGCTTGCAGCAGCATTTTCTTTGTTTTATCGTAGTCATCGGGAACTGTACCGATAAATTCAGATGCACAACCCAATTCCTTCATGAAACCCTGTATTAACACCGCATTGGTATTTTTTATCATCCCATTATGGATTTCAGTACCCGTTGAGATTATGCCTGCTCTAATTTTTCGGAATACAGGAACTTTTTCGATACCAAGGCTATATAAAAGCGCAGCGCTCTGGGGCATTATTCGGTGATTTTTCTCAAAGATCTTATCCCCTTTCCTGTAATCCGAGCCAGCACGGAACACATTTTCCCATTTTTTTAAGTTTTTACCGAAAAGATTATCTTTTTTAACATCAGCATCTTCCATCTTTAGCACAGCGTCCGCACCCTGTGGGAGTAATGCACCTGTGGCTATTGCCATAGCTTCACCGCCATTGAACTTTGCCATGGAATCACCCGCATATACACTTCCGGATATTTTCAGAGGATATGCATCCTCGTAACGAACAGCAAACCCATCCATTGCAGCTATATCGAATTCAGGAGACATTGAATCTGCAAAAATAGTTTCACTGAGTTCTCTACCTACGGAGTCATTAAGATCGACCAGTTCAGATTTTCGCCTGAAGTAATATTTGTTCTTTAACTCGTTTATTTTTTCTAGCGCTTCTTTAAGTGATATTGGTGATTTCATATATTGCACATAACCTGTTTGACGTTATTTTTATAATATGGCTCTCTTATTTTCGTTGCATTTTTTATCATTTCTCTTATTTCATCAGGAGTTGCTTCATCCTTGATTTCGATCAGGTTATCATTTCTCATAAGGCAGGGTTTCAACTTTCCAGTGGAAGTTAAACGCAGTCTATTGCAGTTTGCGCAAAAACTGGAATTATCTATCGGCCTGACCAGTTCGACTTCAACCCCGTCTATGAAATATTTTTTTCTCCGGTGCATCTGGCGTTCTTTAATAAACGCAGCTCTTGATTCAAGCGTTTTTTCTAAACCATTTATATCAACCATATACTGGCTTACATTTTTGAAATTCATGAGTTCGATCAGTTGTAATATCACATTTCCATTATATCCATCTGCAAAATGAATGGCATCGTCGATTTCAAACTCGTTAAGATCTTTTAAAAGTACCATATTAAGTTTAATTGGAGTCAATCCCGCATCTATAGCAGCATCAATTCCATCAAGCACTTTATGGAGCGCATGTGGAGAACCTGTTATTTTTCCATAATTTTCTTTATTCAGAGAAGGAAGACTTATATTCACGCGATCAAGACCACTTTCTGCAAGTGATGCGGCACGCTTTGAAAGTAACACACCGTTGGTGGTTGCTGATATATCTTTTAAATCCGGTAAAGCCATTATTATATCCTCAAAATCATTTCTCATCAATGGCTCCCCCCCTGAGAATTTTATTTTCTTAACTCCAAATTCAGTTGCCATCGTTATAGTTTTAACAATAGTGTCAAGAGAGATCTCTCGTTCAGGCTTCCTTTCTTCCCCTTCTTCATGGCAATAAATACAATTCAAATTGCATCTTTGCGTTATAGAGACGCGCAGACTTGTTATAACCCGGCCATAAGGGTCCATAAGCATGTTATTCATGATCAATCATTTTCCAATCAGAGCAAATTTAATTTATCTATCATATGATTAAAATCCAGTATGGTGTAGTTGTATAAAATCGTTTTTCTAAAGAAAAATTCTATTAACTGCAATTATTCACAATAAAAATTCTAATACTTACGACAATAATGTCAATATCTTTTAATGTATGGGTGTATAAAGCGATACATGACTATTTGGAATGAGTTTCTATGATATCTGAAAAAAAAATGATTCTGTTGGTTATACTCTTTTTTGTTATTACAAGCGGATGTCTTGAACCGGAAAAAGTTGTAAAAATCAACTTATCAAACCGTACTGTTGACAATATCGATAATTCAGATGCACAGGGACTAAGGATCGCAGTATCCGCTATTATTTCACCAGATGAGACTCTGGTTTATTATCAGGATATGTTCGATTATCTGTCTCTGAAAATGGATGTTCCAGTGAAGCTTGTACAACGTAAGACCTATCAGGAAGTAAACGACCTCGTTCGGAAAAATAGTGTGGATGCTGCTTTTGTATGCAGTCTTGCATATATAGATGGGAAAGACCAGTTTGGCATGGAACTCCTGGCAGTGCCCATAGTGCGAGGAGAACCTCGATATTATTCATATATTATAGTGCCGGATGACAGTAGCATCAAATCGCTTGAAGAATTGAAAGGAAAGACATTTGCATACACTGATCCACTCTCCAATTCAGGGAAGCTATCACCTGAGTATATGATAGTGCAGATAGGTGAGAATCCAGAGACATTTTTCAAGCTTACGTTTTTCACTTACAGTCACGACAAATCCATTCAGGCAGTAGCTGAAAAGATGGTTGACGGTGCTGCTGTGGATAGTCTGGTATGGGATTTTAAAAATGCAACCGACCCGAGATTTACTTCAAGAACTAAAATAATAAGTAAGTCTCCTCCATACGGCATTCCTCCTTTAGTGGTCTCAAAAGACATTGACCCAGATCTGAAAGAGAAGTTGCGTAAAATTCTTATTAAAATGCATGAGGACAAAAAGGGAAAAGAGATACTGGATCGCATTATGATTGACCGGTTCTCAGAAGCTAATGACAGTCTCTATGATTCTGTAAGAGATATGAAAAAGGTAGTCAACAATGCTAAAACAAAAGATTCATAGTATAAATAATTTCATTGGCGGAGGATTGGTAAGGAATTTTGTTGTCTGGATAGTTTTCATCATAATGCTCCTTGGAGTCCTGACCACTATTTTTGTGCAGGTAAGCCTCACAAAGACATTGTCAGAAGAGCTTCGTGAGAGAGGACAGGTCATATCAAGGAATATGGCATCAAGCATTATAGAACCCATACTGATCGATGATACAGTATATGTTCACAGGCTCGTCGAGAATACAAAAAAGACAGAAAAAGATGTTAAATATATTTACATAACCAATGCAAAGGGTAAAGTGATAGTGCATACCTTTGAAGACGGTTTTCCAGTCGAACTTCTCACAGTTCAGATGGGTTTGGAAAATAAGTTCCGTCTTTTCGATACGGGTGAGGGCATTGTCATTGATTTTACTGCGCCAATCCTGGATGGCAGGGCAGGTTTTGTCCATATCGGAATGGATGAAACATCAATGCAAATAAAGATAGAACAGACAAGCCGTGCAATAATCACACTTACTCTTCTTGTAGGGGCTCTAGGTGTTTTTTTAGCATATATAGCGGGAAATTATCTGACAAGACCAATACGTTCCCTGGTAAAAGGAACCGAAGAAATAGGAAGAGGGAATCTTGGATACCAAATAAAAACCGATTCAACTGATGAAATAAATATTCTTTCAAAAGCCTTCAACAAGATGTCATATAACCTGAATAACAGTATAAATGAACTGCGCGATTCAGAAGAGAGATATAAAAACCTTGTTGACAGTATAAGCGATGCTGTCATATTGATAGATTCACAAAAAAAGATACTTTCGTGGAATAGCGGGGCTCAAAAGATATTTGGCTATTGTTTGGATGAAGTGGAAGGCAGTAAAATTAATATAATATTTTATACGGCGAACGATGTTGATAATTTGGAAATACCGGATGGTGAGAGTGTTTTCAAGAGAAAAGATGGCATGAATTTCCCCGGTCTTATAAGTAATAAACCATTGCAGGATCGTCGCAATGCTGGCAATGTTCTGGTTATCAAAGATATTAAAGAACAGAAGGAAATGGCAAATCTTGAAACACGGCTTATTCAATCAGAAAAACTTTTCATGCTGGGTAAACTGGCTGCAGGAGTAGCTCATGAGATAAACAATCCGCTGACAACTATATCCCTTCACACCCAGGTAATGCTTAGGAAAACATGGGATGAGAAAACTGACAACAGACTCAAGATCATCAATAAAGAAACTAATAGAGCAGCACGTATTGTGAAGAGACTGCTTGAATTCGCACACCAGTCCGAGCCAAAAATAAGTTCGATAGACATAAATAGGGAGATAGATAATTTATTAAATGTTCTGGAACCTCAATTAAAAGGCACTAAGATAACTACTGACCTTACGCATCTTCCATTTATCATGGCAGATAGAGAACAGATCCAACAGGTCATCATGAATATGCTAACTAATTCAATGCAGTCTATAACAACGGACGGAGAAATAAGTATTAAAACAGCAGCAAAACATGACCACATTGAGATCAGCATAATAGATAATGGTTGCGGCATTTCGCAAGATAACATTGGTAGAATATTTGATCCTTTTTTCACGACCAAAATGCCAGGTGAAGGAACCGGACTTGGATTATCGATTTGTTATGGGATCATTAAAAAACACAGTGGTTCGATCGATGTTAAAAGTGAAGTTGGAATTGGAACAACGTTTACAATAAAATTACCGATTTGATGTTATGAAGAATATCCTGATAATTGAGGATGAAAAAGAAATCCGGGACGGGCTGGTAGAACTGCTGGAAGATGCAGGATTTATAGTAGATTCTGCCGAGAATGGCCAACTTGGACTTGGAAAAGTAGGGAAAAAAGATTTTGATGTGGTCGTGACCGATCTAATCATGCCTGTCGTTGGGGGAATGGAAGTATTGCGGGAAACAAAACGCATAAAACCTCATACCCGTGTAATTCTGATCACCGCTTTTGCAACTGTTGACAATGCAGTTGAAGCCATGAAAGCAGGAGCCTCAGATTATATCACAAAACCATTCAGGATAGATGAAGTCCAAACGAAAATACGAAAGGTTCTTGCAGAGGCAGAGTTTGATAAACCTCACATCTTCGATTCTGATCTGATCAAGGCGATCTCAAATCAAACACGAAAGGAAGCAGTAAAACTTCTTTATAAGGCAGGTAAACTCAGGTTTACTGAGATACAGCGCGGGCTTGGTATTGAAGATGCCACAAAGTTGAACTTTCATATGAGGGTGATGAAGGAACATAAGATAATAGAGCAGGACGGGGAGAAATTTTATGTGCTGACATCTGTTGGAAAGAAGTTGTTTGAAGCTTTAAGAAGCGCTAATATTTGAATTCTCTCCCGGAAATTGTCGTTAACCAGAATTTTTCTTCCTGTAAAATCAATTAATTAGAAATTTATTTCTAAAAAATCTTTTATATGAATGTTACTTTACATAGTTAATAATTAGCTTTGGATGTGACAAAAATATGATAGGAACTCAAGAAATGATAATATTATTTGCTGCGATCCTGCTACTTTTCGGGGCAAATAAATTACCTGAGCTGGCACGCTCCATGGGAAAAGCAACAGGTGAATTCAAGAAAGCAAGAATAGAATCTGAAAAAGAAATAAAGGAAATTGATTTGATAAAAAAATAGTTGGAATAATTATGAAAAAGAGGTTATAGTATGGACTTAAAAATGAAACGAAGAAGTTTTTTAAAACTTGCAGGTGTAGCAGGTGCTGCAACCCTTGGACTTGGTTTTAGCGGAACGGTTATTAAAGCGCTTGCTCAGGGGCCAGATGCGGTCAGAGATGAAAAATGGGTATCAAGCGTATGTATCCAGTGTCCAGCCGGATGTGGAACAAAAGTAAGAGTAGTCAATGGGAAAGCTGTGAAGATTGAAGGAAATCCCGACCATCCTTACAGCAATGGCAAGCTCTGTCCCAAAGGATACGCCGGACTTCAATTACTTTATGACGTTGACAGGGTAAAATCCCCCATGAAAAGGACAAATCCTAATAAAGGCCAGGATGAGGATCCAAAGTTCATGGAAGTCTCATGGGATGAGGCGCTAAATGACATAGCTGCAAAATTGAATCAAACAAGGAATGAAGGAAAATCACATACTGTCGCTTTCCTAAGCGGCAGGAACCAGGGAAGGGCAGGTTCGGTATGGGGATCGTTCACGAAACTATACGGCACTCCCAATAACATTGGTCATAGCTCGATATGTGCAGACGCAAGCAAAAAAGCAAGGCTGTGCATGGATGGAACGGATGATTACTGTGCTTATGACTGGGATAACTGTAATTACGTGCTCAACTTCGGAGGCGCCACACTCGAAGCATGGAGACCAACAAACCTGATGCTTCAGAAATGGGCGCACATGCGAAGGGGAAGACCCATAAGGGCAAAGCAGGTTATGGTAGATACCAGATACTCCACGACAGCAATTAAAGCTGATGAGTGGCTGCCAGTTAAACCAGGAACGGACGGTGCATTGGCTCTGGGGATATCACATGTTATTCTCACTGAAGGATTATGGGATAGAAGCTTTGCAGGTGATTTCAAGAAACCAGGACGAAAGTTCATCACCGGAGAAACAGTCAAAAAGGAAGACTTTGAAGAAAAATGGACTTTGGGGCTTATAGATTATTGGAACAATGTCCTGATCAATTTTACACCGGCAAAAGCCAGTGAGATAACAGGCATCCCTGCTGAACAAATAACCAGGATAGCAAAAGAGTTTGCAACCACAAAACCTGCCATAGCAGCAGGAGAAAGAGGCGCAGGCGCTCACACAAATGGCACTTACAACCACATGGCGATCCATGCTCTTAACGCCCTCGTTGGAAGCATGTTCGCACAAGGCGGGGTGATGTACCAGATGGGTGTGCCCTATGCAAGTCCTTCTTTGAAGGACGACGATTATATGGATGATATCGCCAAGAAGGCCGACAAAGATTTCAAGGCGCACACTCTTGCAAGAATAGATGAGGCAAAGAGCGATGAATGGCCCATTGCCAGCAACGTATACCAGAATGTACCGGATAATCATGCAAAAGGGGATCCCTATAAACTGAGTATGATGTTCACCTATTATACCAATCCTTTATTCTCGAATCCAAATCCCCAGCGGGCGTGGGAAGGCTTTAAAGATGTTTTCATGGTCGAGACCTCAAGTTATTTGAGTGAAACAGCTCTTTATGCGGATTATATACTGCCGGATGCTTATTACGTTGAGAGAAAGCAGGATATGGCCGTATATGCAAGCACAGGTTATCCCGTTACTGGATTTAGAGAGCAGGCAGTAAAACCAATCTATAATAACAGGGATTCAATGGATGTAATAATAGACCTGGGTAAAAAAATGGGTGGAAAAACAGGAGAATATTTCACCAAACTTGGAAGCCATGAAAACATGCTTCGCGAAATAGCAAAAGGCTTTGAAAAAACCCCTGGAGATAATGGAGTTAACGGTTTTGATTCATGGGCTGAAAAAGGAGCATGGTATAAGAAACCATACATCTACCGGTTCATTAATGGAAAATTCTACGAATGGGACGGCATCGGATACAATAAGGAGATGAAAAAGACCGAAGAAGAAAAAGAAGAAATGAAGGATGGGAAAAAGGTCAAAACAATAACTGTCAAAGACCCGGTAAAGGACAAACTCCTGAAAACAAAATCCGGCAAGTTCGAGTTTAGAAGTTCAAAGCTTGAGGCATTTACAGATAAGCAAAAAGAAATACTAAAGAGCGAGTTGAAATCTCCTGAACTTTATGCATACCCACATTACGAAGTGCCTGATTTTGCAGGTGAAAAGGAGGGCTATCCGCTCCATATGAGTTCGCCCAAAATGATAACCCATGCAGAAGGCCGGGGTGCAAACTCACAGTGGCTTCAGGAGAGGTTCGGGGTCGTGATCGGAAGAGGATGGACAAGCTGGGTTGAACTTAACCCTGATAAAGCAGAGGAACTTGGCATCAAGAACGGGGATGAAGTCTGGGTAGAATCCCCAATCGGAAAGCTCAAAGTGATGGCTGTGATAAATCCGGGGAATCCTCCATGGCTGGTTGTTTTCCCGTTCGAGCATGGGCACTGGAACTACGGGAGATATGCTAAAGGACTGGGCGCTAACCCCAACGAGATAATAGCAAATCTTTCCGCTGTGATCTCGGCGCAGAGCGCAACGAATGCAACAATGGTCAAAGTTTACAAGGCGTGAGGTGAAATTATGGTAAGATATGGAATGGTCATTGATCTGGATAGGTGCGTCGGTTGTGCTACATGCGCTGTAGCCTGTAAAGCAGAGAACAGTGTCACATCAAGCACTCCTGAAGATTACAAGAACAGAAGGTTGATGGAGTGGAATCGTGTTGTCACGGTCATCAAAGGAAAGTATCCCAATGTGAGCGGAAGCATTATGCCGCTAATCTGCAACCACTGCGAAAACCCACCATGCGTGAAGGTATGTCCAGTGGATGCTACATATAAGAGGGAAGATGGTCTTGTGCTGCAAAGATACGAGCGCTGCATAGGCTGCAAATATTGTATGGTGGCATGCCCATACCAGCAGAGATTTTTCAATTTCTCTAAGCAGGAAGGGAAAGAATATCATAATCCTGACGTGCCCCCCAGAATATCGGGCATAGTGGAGAAATGCACGTTCTGCCGCCACAGGATTGATAAAGCCATAGCTGAAGGAAAAAAAATCGGCTCACCAGATGGTGTTGAACCTGCATGTACCCAGGCGTGTCCTGCAAAGACAAGGATTTTCGGTGACCTGGATGACCCGGATAGCGCAGTCTCCAAGCTGCTTCGCAGCAGAAGGAATTACCAGCTTCGGGCTGACCTTGGTACGCAACCACAGGTATATTATTTGGATTAGGAGGAAAAAACATGGAATACACAAAAATTAATGGGAAATCTACCGGGTCTTACATTTTGATCGGGATCCTGGCAATAATGGTAGCTGTGGGCTTATACGAATTTATCCAGGGTATGACCCAGGGCCATGAAAGTTTCGGTACGAGCAATGTTGTTCCCTGGGGCCTGCCCATAACATCGGTAATATTTTTCATAGGGGCAAGTGCAGGCGCTCTTATGCTCTCATCCCTGACCTATGTTTTCGGAAAAGAAGAATATAAGCCTGTATCAAGAGTATCCATATTCCTTGCAATACTCCTTATAATCGGAGCCCTGACAACTATATTAGGGGAACTTGGTCGCCCGGATAGGTTCATGAATCTATTCCTATACGGACCAAGTAACCTGACATCGATGTTTGCAGTAAATTCCTTCTTATATACAGGATACATTATTCTATCAATTGTATATCTCTGGACAACATTTAGAGCGGATCTATTGAAAACTACAAAGATCCTTGCAGCCCTGGCAGCAATTCTTGCGATATTCGTACACACAGGTACCGGTGCCATATTTGGTTTCATAGTAGCGAAAGAACTCTGGTTCTCGCCGCTTCTCCCAATACTTTTCATTGTAGCAGCCCTGACATCCGGAGTAGCGTTGCTAATATTGATCCTCACCGTTACTTTCAAGTTGATAGGGTACAAGATGGATGAGAAACTCGTAGAAGGATTGGGGAAATATCTTATAGTTTTCCTGCTGCTCCAGTTGTTCCTTGTGTTCATTGAAAACATCGTACGCACCTATGGAGGAATGGGCGGAGGAGAGATGTCAAAATTCCTGTTCTCCGGCCCATACAGTTTTGTGTTCTGGGGGATACAGATAATCTTTGGAACAGTAGTACCAATAATCATCCTCTCTTCAAAGAAGACCATGATCAAGGTGCAGATAGCTTCCTTGCTTGCAGTTATTGGCGTATTTGCAGAAAGGTTCAACCTTGTTATACCGGGTCAATCAGTACCTTCTCAGCAGGTAGTTGGAAGGACTATGATGGGATTATACGGTGAACCTGCCATCTATTCAATATCAGGAGCAGAGGTCGCTATTATCCTTGGAGTAGTTGGCGCAATAGGAATAGCATATATCCTAGGGTTGAGGTTTATTAAACTCCTCCCCTCTCAACCTTAATTATGGAGAAAGAATTTTATAAAATATTAAGTATTCTCTTTCATAAACCTGACAGGGAATTCACTTCATATTTGAGGGATGGCTTTATTGAGGATATAAAGTTCCTTGATGAAGCCGCCATTAGTGGTTTCTCCACTTTTCTTAATGAGAATAGAGAAAAGGATGATGAGAAATTTTATGAAATGATTGCGGTAGAATACACACGGCTTTTTACAACTGCAATTCCACATGTTCCATGCCCCCCTTATGAATCAATGTACAGGGAAGATGTCATTATGGGAGAATCCACATTATCTGTGATTGATTTTTACAACAAGGCCGGATTGAATGTAATTGAAAAATTCCACGATCTTCCAGATCATGTAGCAGTTGAACTGGAATTCCTGTATTACCTCACAGAAAATGGAATCCGAAACCAACATGATTCTTTTATGAAAGAACATTTCTCAAAATGGGCCCCCAAATTCTGTGAAGATGTTAAACAGAATGACAGGATCGGATTTTACGGGCATGCTGCCGGTATATTAAAAGATTTTATTTTTATTCAAAACCGCACAATTTCGTAATTCTAAGGGCAAGGGCAAGTATGTCTTCCCTTCCAACATTTTTTTCGATAACTGCTACAACTTCGCACCCTCGCTTGAATAACTCAATATCCTCTTCACTCTCTATGACTATTATTCTTGGCTTGTTGGAAAGCGTGAATCCATCAGCAAGCACGATATTACAATCTGCGAAGTGTTTTTCAATGATGTCTTCAATATCGGGTTCGCCACTTTCTTTTTTTATGACTGCAAATTTGATCGATGATGAAATAGCCACTGTATCAGCTCCTGCTTTTGCATACTTCCATGTATCTTTGCCTTCGATATCAATCTCAAAATCCCCATGTTTATGGTATTTCAGGGCACCTACCCTCAGTCCCCGAGTTTTCAACTCCAAGATCAATTCTTGCATGATCATTAATTTCAGGCTTTTACTTTTTCCTACTATGCAGATTACGGGAGGCTTCATGAATCAACCTTTTCTATATCCTCGGAAGTGTTAAGGTTCATAAATGTTGTTAAATCAGGATCTATTTTGCTTATCTCTTCAAAAGGCACATAATTTACATTAAGTCTTGAAATAGGTGCAAGTATAGTGGTTTCATGGTTTTCGAGTGATTTTTTTGTTTCACTCAACATTACCCTGCGATTATAAACAGCATGAAGGGGCTCAAGAAATCCATCACCCTGTCGTGGGATAGCTGCGTCATAACCCATGCACTTTGAAAAAAGCAAATTTACGGCCTTTTCATTAATAAAAGGCATATCGCATGCTGCAATAAAACAATACTTATCATTACAGATGGAAAGCCCTGAAAGTATGCCTGCAAGGGGTCCTGTGTTTTCATATTTATCGTAAGCATACCGCATATCCGGATATATCGTCTTTAAAAGCTCACTCTGTGCCTCATCGCGAACGGAAATTATTATTTCGTCCACAACTTTTTCAAGGCTCTCAATGACAAATGCTATCAATGGCTTCCCATTTATATCAATAAGGGCTTTTTCCCGGAATCCCAGCCTGCTGCCCCTGCCTCCAGCTAGAATGAGAGCTGAATTGTACATATTTCAGTTAAATTTTATTTATGTCATGTACCCAATATTCATCGCTTTGCGTATGTTCCTTTTTCCAGATTGGCACTTCCACTTTCAAACGTTCGATCGCTTCCCTTAGTACTGGAAAAAGTTGTTCCCTGTGTGTTGCAGCCACAACAATAAACACTATATCCTCTCCTTTTAAAATTATGCCTGTTTTATGATGCATCAGGACATCGATTATTCCCTCTTTTTGTTTAAGTTCTGTGCATATTTGATTCAACTTTTGTCGGGCAACATCTCTATATTCCTCAAATTCGAGAAACTCTGTTCGAGTTTCCTTTTCTGATGCCCTGACAATTCCTGTGAAAGTCCCGATGGCTCCACTTTTGTCTATATCCCTGGATATTCGGATTTTCGAAAGTAATGAGTTTAAAGTATGATATTCAGGTTGTTCCAGTATAATATTGATTATGTCTTCAATATCAGCACTTTCTGGTTTATCAAATCTTTTGAGAATATTTATGGCCTCAACATTACCCAGCGCCATTTTAGGCAATTTGCTTTCTTTGAAACCTTCGACTACTGCAAAATCCACTCCTGTATCTGCAAGTTCATCCAGGGCTTTTGTAAGATTATTTTCATGCGAGAATTTTACAAGTTCAGTTTGGGTTACACCAATAACTACATCAGCGCCAGCACGGTCATGTTTCCATGTATCTGAACCTGGATTGTTTATATTATGTTCGTGGAGATGTTTTATTGTTCCTACTGAACCGTAGTTTTTCAATGCACATACCAGTTTTTCCACTAACGTGGTTTTCCCTGTTTTTTTATATCCTACAACCGAGATTATTTTCATGATAAACTTTGTTATACTCCTTTTTTTAATCTTAGGGTCTTAATCTATTATTAATAATTATTTGTTAATTTTGCATACTTTGATAAATAGCTAATGATTCAAAATGCCCCCATGAACCTATCCCTGATCTCCTTCGCCGAAAGAGGTATCTCCTTGCATTTTGCATTTACCGGCTTTGCTATCACATGAATAAAACCGGTTTTTCTTTCCAATGCCTTTTTCAATTCATCCGCAGTATGCACTTTTACAGTATCCGCAATTCCACAACCCTTTGCCAATAGCTCAAGATCAACCTGACTCAAGGTGCATGTTTCCTGGTTCCCGGTTGAACCGTAGGCCGCATTGTCTATCGCAATAATTGTAAGGTTTTGGGGATTCAAAGCCCCCACACTAATTAGAACATTAGGATTCATAAGCAGGCTTCCATCACCATCAATGACATAAACATGCTTTTTTTGCACGATCGCAAGGCCAAGTCCGATGGATGAAGCTAGCCCCATTGAACCAAGCATGTAAAAATTAAGGTTCCTGTCTTTTATTTCAAATAATTCCTTTGATGGGATACCAAGGTTTGCGATGATGATATCATCCGAAATATTTTCCGCGATCACCTTAATTGCATCATATCGTGCCAGAACCGGTTCACGAATTGTTCCACTGAATGTCAGATCGATATTCCTGGCGCATATCTCCAAAGGCTTTGGAACTTCACATGTGGAGCCTTCCCAGACAGCAGGGGAAATCAGTATAACATGGGGATGAGAGCTGCTGAATGATTCTTTGATGGCTTCATCCAATTTATCTATCTCTTTTAGAGATTCAATGATCGTGAACTTTATTCCGCAAGCCTCAAGTATCGCGGGCAATTTTTTCCCAAATTGCCACTGGGCTTCTATAGATTCTTTATAAACACCCCGCCAGCTTGCGATTATCGGAAGCGGGATGTCATATGTGAGATTGAGTGAAAGAAGAGCATTTATCATGTTCCCGATTCCGGTGCTCTGTATGACCATGACCGGACACCCTCCCCCAAGATAAGCACCCGCGCAAATCCCGATGCCATTCTCTTCACGGGTAAGCGGGATGGTCTTTAGGTTCCTGGCGATAAGCGGGAGCAGCGCCTTGATCCTATCGCATGGTAATGTCGCAGCAAGATCAATGTGGTTATTTTTGAGGATATCAACGACTGTTTGTTCCGGAGTTTGCATTGATCAAAACCGCTTTAGATTATTTCATCAAGAGATACATTCGCATTCTCAGCATGCGCAGTTGGCTCTATCTTATGAAGATGATAATCGCGCTCAACCTGTTTTACTCCGCCGCCTGTAATATTTAATACAATATGATCATCAGGTTTTACTTTTCCTGCCTCCACCGCTTCGATCAATGAAGCGACTGCGACGCCTGCCGGCGGGAAGATATCAATACCTTCCAGTTCCTCGAAAAGATCCACTCCTTTCTTTGCATCATTATTTGAGATCGCATACATCATGCCATTCGTTGCACACATTGCATCATAGACGCCACCGGGGACTGAATACGGCGGCTCACGGTTGGAGAGAATATCAGCATACATCTCATGAATGAGTTTCTTGGGCTCAGGCATATCGATATCTTTAATTATTTCACGCCTCCTGGCGTTCCAGGCATTGAACATTGGCACAAATGGGAGATTCTGGGACAGATGAAGCTGCGGGAGCCCTATACCGAACCGCCCATCTTCAAGCAAGCGCATTGAGGCTTCCCATGCCGCAATTCCTCCAGTGCCGCTTCCTATTGCCTGGAAATAATGATCTGGCATCCGTTTCATGGATACCGATGCATCAAGCATGACGGTTCCCATCCCATCCCTTCGCGCCACGTTCCTTGCCCCGCCTTCAGCCTGCATACCGGGTGCGGCAGAAAGTCTTTCGGCAAGGTGTATGGAATCCGTGTAATCGCAATTATTACCCATTTGTATATAATGTATGGAGTCGGTCGGTTCTTCGGGAAGCCACATCCTTGATGTACCGCTTCCAGGCACAACGATATATACATCCACACCCGTCATCGCAGACACATGGGCAAAGGCGCGCGCTGTATTTCCCGCAGAAGCAAGAACAAGCGACTTATCTGAGTTCCTGGATTTAGAAAGCGTCGGGAAAGCCTCAAGCTCTTTAAAACTGCATGTTTTTATAAAGGCTCCTTTTTCAGGCCAGTAGCCATTGAATCCAATAAAAAGGTTCTTCAATCCCAGATGATCGGCAAGTTCAGTGCTCCTGTAAGTGATCGGTCCCGCATCCGTTGTGATCAATTCATCGACAGGCAGCCAGTCATGGAACTTCCCTATGCCGGGTACGTTTTTCAATTCAAGTTTCTTGTTCCTGTAATTTGCTCTCAAAAGTCCATTATCTGAATCGCACTTGAGTCGGTTGTCAAAATAATTGGTTTTGCAGCTTGTACAGGCCAGCTCATATTTGAGGTTCCCGGGTATTGAAATTGAGGGGCGATGATTTGAAATATTCCCACAGCATACGGTTTCACTTATTGTCATAATTAATAGTTTCAGTTGATGAGTATATAGGTTTTTCCATCCGGGGCATTAAATTATCCTTTATTGGATATTTTAAGTATAAAAAAATACAATTGTCCAATGGGTTTGACTCAGAGGCACTGAAATAATAATTCTACCAACATGTAAAGTAACGGTCACAAAAAATCCAAACATTTATTATTATAAAACCCTGAGAGAACTTGTCTGCAATGATCGTCTTACATGGGACATGGAAACCACCTGCCGAAATACAGGAACGAGGGAACTTCTTTTTATGGGGTGAGTCTTCTATTTCGCATCAAGTAAAACGAAAAGGCCGTCGTCCAACAAAGATGGTGCGTCCCCATCCCTACCAGGCTTCACATGATGACCTTTTCAGGATCATCTCAACACTTGATTCAGATGACATCACCAAAAAAACGCTACCGTACAGGACATTCATAAAGCTTCCCTCATATCCTGATGCACCGCAGGCATCCCCAGACCTTATCCATGATGATGAATTCGATAATGGGATGGAAAAAGTTGTCCTGTCAACATGGCAATTAGACGGTTTAAGCCTCCCGCCTGAAGAAGCTGTGGCGCTGCTGATTTCGCTTTCCGGTTTCTGGACAGGAATTGACGGTTTTGCCATAGGGTCTGATTTCAGGTTCTGGAGCAAGGTCTCAAAATTCGCAATGGAACTTCTCTCAAAACAGCATTTTGTTCCAGGTATCGTGGCTTCTGAAAACAATGGCCAGAAATTTGCCAGGTGGCAGTATGTGCTCAATGACCAGGATGACCTGACGCGCATGTCGATGCTGGCTACAGGTATGCCACCCATATGCAGATCCCTCGATCAGAACAGGCTTCCTCATCCCGAAGCATATTTGTCGGATTTCCTGAATACTGCGGTTGATGGTAGCATCCGCAGATGGATGCCTCTTTCTGAGCTAAGTTCAAAGACAACCGGGCTCTCATCAGCCTGGCTTGAATCACTTGCATCAGGCGCGCCCATAAAAACACATGCCAATGGATTAAAAAGCCTGTCCGAAGGAATAAGATCATGGAGCGAACCCATACGTGAGATCCAGACATCAGGATTTCGCACGTGTTTTCGGCTTGAAGCGCCGCTGCCAGAAGCGAATGACAACTGGAGCCTTCGTTATTTCCTCCAGGCAGCAGATGATCCCAGTCTTCTTGTGCCGGCAGGGGATGTCTGGAAAGAATCCGGCGACTCTCTTCAATTCCTGACGCGAAAATTTGACCATCCCCAGGAAAAGATGCTGGCTGATCTGGGAAAAGCCTCAAAGTTATTCACCCCGATCGAGGACAGTCTTAATACCGCAACGCCTGTTGCCGCGCATCTTGACACGAAGCATGCATATGCATTTTTAAAAGAAGCAGCGCCTTTACTTTCAGAAAGCGGCTTTGGTGTGCTTATTCCTCCCTGGTGGAATAAAGGCGTGTCAAAGACTCAGCTTGGGATCAAATTGAACGTGAAACCAAAACCAGAGCCAAAGACGGGACGTGGAATATTTAATTTTGATTCAATAGTAAATTACAACTGGCAGCTTGCACTTGGCGGCGATGCGATTAGCGAGGAAGAATTCAGGCAACTCTCAAGCCTGAAGGAGCCGCTTGTTCGCATACGAGGGCAGTGGGTGGAATTGAAAAAAGACGAGATAGATACTGCTATCAAATTCTTCAGGTCAAAAAATTCAGGCGAAATGAAGCTTGGTGAGGCAATGAGGCTTGGGATAGTCCAGGGCGAATCACAAACAGGTCTTCCAATAACAGGATTTGAGGCGCAGGGAAAATTATCATCCTTATTTGACCAATTATCAGGCAAAAAGAAGATAAAAGAACAAAAACAGCCCGAAAGCTTTGAGGGAAAGCTTCGCCCATACCAGGTGAAAGGATTCTCATGGCTTTCATTCCTGCGGCAATACGGGATCGGGGCATGCCTTGCTGATGATATGGGGCTTGGAAAAACAATTCAGCTCCTTGCATTGTTATTAAAAGAAAAGGAAGATGGAACTGATGGGCCTGTTCTTCTCATTTGCCCCACTTCAGTGGTTGGGAACTGGCATCGCGAGGCAAAAAAGTTCGCGCCTACACTTCGGGTTCTTGTGCATCACGGCATAAGCCGCAAGAAAAAAGAGTTCCTGGATGAGGTTCCTAATTATGATCTTGTGATAAGCACGTATGCGCTCACATACAGGGATGAGGAAATACTTGAAAAAGTTGAGTGGAAAGGCATAGTCCTTGATGAAGCCCAGAATATCAAGAATTCATCGACCAAACAATCCCAGGCTGTAAGGAGAATAAAAGCGGATTACCGTATAGCTCTGACAGGAACGCCAGTTGAGAACCGCCTGAGTGAATTATGGTCTATCATGGAGTTCCTGAATCCCGGCTATCTTGGCTCAGCCGCTGGTTTCAGGAGAGCTTTTGCACTTCCCATCGAACGTTATAATGATAAAGAGGCAGGCATGCAACTTCGCACAATCGTTACGCCATTTGTGCTTCGGCGCCTGAAAACAGATTCAACGATCATTAAAGACCTTCCTGACAAGATCGAGGTCAAAGAACACTGTAACCTCACAAAGGAGCAGGCTACGCTCTATGAAGCGGTTGTAAAAGATATGCTCAGGAAGATAAATGACACCGAAGGAATAGAACGAAAAGGTGCGATTCTTTCAGCTCTTATGAGGCTCAAGCAGGTATGTAATCACCCGGCGCAGTTCCTCGATGATGGTTCATCGCTTCCTGATCGCTCAGGCAAGTTGAACCGAATAACCGAGATGCTTGAAGAAGCGCTTGCCGAAGGTGATTCAGCTCTCATATTCACCCAGTTTGCCCAGATGGGGAACATGCTCAAGGCGCATTTCCAGAAGGTTTTTGGGCAGGAGGTAATGTTCCTGCACGGTGGGGTGAACCAGAAGCAAAGAGACCAGATGGTCATGCGTTTCTCGGAAAAGAATGGCCCCCGGATATTCATCCTTTCACTAAAAGCGGGCGGTGTGGGTCTTAATCTCACACGGGCAAACCATGTCTTCCACTTTGACCGCTGGTGGAATCCTGCTGTTGAGAACCAGGCTACTGACCGCGCCTTCAGGATCGGGCAGACAAAGAACGTGCAGGTGCACAAGTTCATCTGCGACGGAACACTTGAGGAAAGGATCGATGAGATGATAGAAAGCAAGAAGGAACTGGCTGAAAATATCATTGGCACAGGGGAAGGATGGCTGACCGAGATGACAACCGAGCAGTTAAAAGACCTGTTCACGCTGAGGCGCGAGGCGGTCAGATATGAATAGAAATGAACAGAGGAGCTAATGTCCTGGCGCGATGATTACTGGGGCGGTTACACGCCTTCAAAACCCATAAAAGTAGAGGGCGGCATAAAAGCAAAAAGCAAACGCGGAAGCATCGGTGACACATGGTGGTCAAAACGCTGGGTTTCGATTCTTGAATCTTTTGGCTGGAGCAACAGGCTTGAGAGGGGACGAAGATATGCAAGGGGGGGACAGGTTATTGGTTTTAAGCTTTCGCCCGGAAAAGTCACAGCAAGTGTTCAGGGCTCAACGCCAAGACCATATTCTGTTATAATTGAGGTAAAGTCATTCTCTGAAGCGGAATGGGAAAAAGCCATAGAGGAAATGTCAGAAAAAGCCGTATTTGCGGCAAAACTGCTTGCAGGAGAGATGCCGCAAAATATCGAGGAAGCTTTCAAGTCGGCTGGCATGTCGCTTTTCCCGGCATCGTCAAAGGATATCAAAACTGATTGTTCATGCCCTGACAGCGCAAATCCATGCAAGCACATAGCTGCTGTATATTACATTCTTGCAGAGGAGTTTGACCGTGATCCTTTCATGCTTTTTAACCTGAGGGGGCGGACAAAAGAAGAGATCACTGTTTCATTAAGGAAGAAGCGAGTCGGGGAGGAGAAGCAAAAGGAACCGCAAGCGATAAAAGTCCAGATCCAGCCGGAAATTCCTTTATCGGCAGATGGATTCTGGGACGTTGGGGAGCTTGAATCCTTCTCGGTGAACATAACCGCGCCTGATGTGCCTGCTGCCATCATAAAGCGGCTTGGGACACCGCAGTTCTGGGACAGCAAGGAAGATTTCAATAAAAAGATGGAAAAATATTATAAAGAGGTTAGTAAGAAGGCTATTGAAACTGCTTATGGGGATGGGAAGAAGAAAGGAAAATAATATACTAAAAACACCGAACTTATACGAATTGAAACGAACCCCAGCAGCGTGAGTTCGTATTGAGTTTGTTCAAATTCGTTGTTAATTTTTCACTTATGCGTATAATACGCCACAACCTCATCACCCTTTACGCTATCGATCCTCACAAAGCCAAATCTCTCAAACTGCACAACCTTATCCAGCTCTTTTTCGATCCCGAGCTCGCCTATCCCTGAATATTCCCCATCTGGTGAAAGCACTCTCACCTTAAGACCATCTGGCGGAGCCCAGTGGATGATGCGCGCCTTCTCCTTCTTGACAAGGTCCATATCTGTACCGATGAATTTTGCTGATAATGGCGACAGGCCAGTGATCTGGATATTATAAAGGTCTTTCAGGCGCAGCTTTTCACCATCTTTCAGGTTTTCCACATCACTCTTGCATACAAAAACCTTAGTTCCCACGGGGATCTCTCTCATCCCCACGCGCGAAGGATGAAGCGGCGCTTTTGCGACTTTTGGTTCTGCGCCATCGACATTAAGCTCGACAGGATTCCAGACAAAAAAATACCTGTTTGCGATTGGATCGACGATTTTTCGATTCTCAGCATAAAGCGTATCAAGACTAAGGCTGATATCGGTCTCGCCAAGTCCAAGCTCTATCATGAATTTCCTTAAGGCTTCTGCACGTATCCCGCGCCTTCTCAGTGCCCTGATAGTTGGCACGCGCGGGTCATCCCATCCAGTATAAGTCCCGTCAGCTATTGCCTTCTTTAATCCGCTCGTGCTTAATTTCCCGAACTCGTGTATCTGCACGCGCCCCCAGTGCATGGTTTCAGGATATTTCCAGCCCATATAATCATATACATATCTCTGGCGCGTCTCACTGTCAGTGAGATCTTTTCCCCTTATTATGAGCGTCGTGCCAAGCAGGTGGTCTTCCACTGCGCCCTCAAAATCAAGAAGCGGCCAGGCAACATATTTATCCGAAACTTCTGGTCTTGGATGCGGAGTCTTTATGATCCTAAAAGCTACCCAATCCCTGATTGCGGGGTCTTTGTGGGCAATATCGGTCTTTATGCGAAGAACCGCTTCCTGCTCTTTATAATCACCAGCAAGCATCTTTTTCCAGTATCCAAGATTGCTTTTCTCATCCTGTTCCCTATGAGGACATGCCTTTTTTACATCTTTTAGCGCCTTGAATTCTTCCTGTTCACAGAAGCAGACATATGCGCCGCCTTTTTCAATGAGTTGCTCTGCAACCTCATAATATTTCGGTATCCTGTCAGAGGCGATCACAACCTCATCGGGTTTTGCTCCCAGCCATTCGCAGTCGTCAAGGTACCAGTCATATGCTTCAAGCATGGGGCGCTTGGTCGCAGGATCTGTATCATCAAAACGGATAATGAATTTACCATTATATTTTTTCGTATATTCCGAGTTAACCACAATTCCGCGTGAACTCCCGATAGTTGGCGGTCCATTAGGGTTTGGCGCAAACCTCATCACAAGGTCTCCCTTAATATCAAGCGGCTGCAAACCTTTATCCGGTTCTTTCTTCTCCTTTAATTCTGCGATAAGCTCAGGAGCAATACTATTCAATTCCTGTTCCCATGATCCCGGTGGCATGCTGTTTATCTCTTCCAGCACTTCTCCCACAAGTGAATTTACTTCTTTTGCCATTCCGCGAAGATCGGGGGAAGCCATGACTTTTCCCATGACTGCGCCTGCCTGCGGAAGCTTCTTGTACTTGACGGCATTCTGCAGGGCGTATTTTTTAATAAGGGTTTTAATATCATCAGTAGTTAACATTGGAGCCTAATTCATCATCCAGTAATATTAAACTTCTGTGAAAACCAATCAATAAAGTTTATATTGAAGTCATTCATATTCAGTAGAGGTGATATACCATGCAGGCTGAGGTTTCAACATTATTTGGTTTAGATATTTATACAGAAAAGGGAATATATATTGGAAAAGTGAACGATGTCGTTCTGGAAGTAAGCGAAAAAAAGGCAACGGGTCTTGCAGTTACAAAATTAAATACTAATATGTTCGACCCCGGAAGCAAAGGTGTTGTAGTGCCTTTCAGGTGGGTATTGGCAGTTGGCAACATTATTATTATCAGGCATGTAAAAGACCAGTTCAAGAAACCCGAAGAAGTCACGGAAGATTACGATATCCCTGAAGATGAGGAACAATAATTAATCTTGAATGATGATTTTTCAGAACATGAAATGAAAGAGAGGGAGATATATTCACACCTAAGGGTGTTCCCTCCTTTTGCAGTACGGATCGATGGACGGGGTTTTAGTCGGGCACTTAGGCTTTTAGGCCTGGAAAAACCGTATGATGAAGGGTTTGCCCATGCAATGGTGGATTCCATCGAATTATTTTTCAAGGAAAGCGGCCTGAATCCTCTTTTTGCCTTCACATTCTCTGATGAGATATCATTATTTTTTAATGAAATGTCTTATAATAACAGGGTCGAGAAGATCGATTCTATTATCCCTGGATTTATTTCATCAGCGCTTACGATACAGCTGAAGCTTGAGAAACCAATATCTTTCGATTCAAGGGTCATTCTTCTTGGAAAAGAGGATATCTATACATATCTTTTATGGCGACAGGCTGAGACCTGGAGAAACCATGTGAGTTCCTATGGATTTTATACGTTGCTAAGATCTGGATTAAATGAAAACGAAGCTGCGATGCGCCTTAAAAATATGAAGGCAAGTGAAATACACGAGCTTGTATTCGAGCACGGCGTAAATCTTGCTGAAACACCTGCATGGCAGCGATGTGGCATCATGGTTTACAGGGAGTCCTACGAAAAAACAGGTTATGATCCCATAAAACGATCGGAAGTCAGTACACAAAGGATAAAGATAATCCAGGATTGGAATCCTCCAATTTTCAAGACTGAAAAGGGGCAGAAACTTATTGCAAGGCTTGTTTTGTAAGTATAGTGACAAATCTTGCCGATAACATTACGTTATATTATAGTATTACACTATTACGCTATTACAGTAGTCATTCGGAGCTAAAAATAAAACATGGACATATCAATTACGGTGTTTATTATTGCGGTTGTAGTTGCTCTTTTCATGGGGCTAAATATTGGTGGAAATAATGCAGCTGCATCAATGGGTGCTGCTTATGGTGCAAAGGTCAGGACAAAATACCAGGCGGTACTGCTTATTGGCGTATTCTCAGTCCTTGGCGCAGTAATAGATGGAGGCGCGGTCATAAAGACGCTTGGAACAGGCATTCTCCCGGCAGGAACGATCGTGGTTAAAGGTGCTATTATTGCAGTGGCAGCAGCAGGATTGACCGTTTTCATTGCCAATTTACTTAGAGTCCCAATATCCACAAGCCAGGCAGCAGTTGGTTCAGTTGTAGGCATTGGTTTTTTCTATGGGGCATCAAAAATAAATGCTCCATTTATAGGGTATATCATAGGCTGGTGGATAATCACTCCATTACTCGCCTGGTTGCTCGCATATCTGATGGGTAAATATCTTTATACTTACATACTTATCTGGCTGGCTGAACACCATGAATCTGATGCTTCAATAAAGAGATCCCTTAATATCCTCCTGACCATTTCAGGTTGTTATGTCGCATATTCAGCAGGCGCCAATAATGCAGCAAACGCTGTCGGGCCTTTTGTCGGGGCAGGCATCATAGGGTCCACTCCCGGTGCCATTTTTGGAGGCCTTGCGATAGGTCTTGGCGCACTTCTTATGGGCGGAAGGGTTCTTGATACAGTCGGGAAAGAGATCACTGAACTTTGTGTGATCCGGGCTACTTTTGTAGAATTTACATCAGCTTTCTTAGTCCATATCGCTTCCATACAAGGAATACCGGTCTCGCTTGGAGAGATAGTTGCAGCTGGTATCATCGGCATTGGATGCGCAAACAGCGGGATGCATATAGTAAAAAGTGATGTTGTTAAGAAGATCCTGATAGCATGGGTCATTTCACCACTGTTTGCAGGAATACTTGCATTCGGATTAATGAAGTTGATATAGAGGATGCAAGGGAGAACAAAATGAAATGTGCTTGCGTGAATTAACAAGAATTAAATAGACCTTCTTAAAATCTAATAACTCTAATGGTGAGAGGATAAATGCTTAAAGAGGCAAGAGCACGTATCAAAATTAATAAACTCCTTGAACAATCGGGCTGGAGATTTTTTGATGACGAAAAGGGAAAAGCCAATATCGTTTTAGAAAATAATGTCAAAATCACCAGGAAAGATCTTGATGAGTTCGGGAACGATTTTGAGAGGACGGAGAATGGTTTTACGGATTTCATTCTTCTGGATGAAAAGAGTTTCCCATTTGTGATAGTAGAAGCAAAATCCGAAGATAAAAGTCCTCTAGATGGAAAAGAGCAGGCAAGGAAATACGCTCAATCGCAAAATGTAAGGTTTGTAATCCTGACAAATGGCAATTTGCATTATTTCTGGGATTTAGAGCATGGAAATCCAAGTGTCATAACTAAAATCCCAACATTAGAATCGCTTCATCATAAAAGTTCATTTGCGCCCAATCCTTCCACTCTTGTTGGAGAAATAGTTGGAGAGGATTACATTGCCCGTATCCAGAACCCGCTTTATGACAAAGATCCACGCTGGATCAACGATAAAACAAGAGCGGATTATATTCATGAATCAGGATTGAAATTCTTAAGACCGTATCAGTTGAATGCAGTTCATGCTTTGCAGGAATCTGTGGATGATGGGAATGACAGGTTCCTGTTTGAAATGGCGACAGGAACTGGAAAGACTCTAATTTCAGGCGCAGTTATCAAACTGTTTTTAAGATCGGGAAATGCAACGAGGGTGCTTTTTCTTGTTGACCGGTTAGAACTTGAAGACCAGGCATGGAAAAATTTTGTGAAATATTTGAAAAACGATTACAAGGTAGTAATTTATAAAGAAAATAAGGATGACTGGCGAAAAGCTGAGATTGTAGTTTCCACTGTCCAGAGCCTTTCTTTTGACAATAAATACCAGAGGATTTTTTCACCCACAGATTTTGATCTCTTGATATCGGATGAAGCCCACCGCTCGATCGGATGGAACAGCAGGGCTGTCTTTGAGTATTTTGTTGGCTATAAACTCGGTCTTACTGCCACACCCAAGGATTATCTGAAGTATTTAGATCCTGAGAAAGTAAGCAAAAAAGACCCCCGTGAATGGGAAAGAAGACAACTTCGGGATACATATATTACATTTGGCTGCGAGCAAGGTTCACCGACTTTTCGATACAGTCTTATTGATGCGGTGAGGGATGGATATCTTGTGAATCCAGTTGCTGTTGATGCACGAACCGAGATCACCACAGAGCTACTTTCTGAAGACGGTTACTCTATTATTATAGAAAATGTTGAAGGGATGAAAGAAGAGCAGATATATTATCATAAGGATTTTGAGAAAAAATTCCTCTCAGACGAAACGAACAGGATATTATGCAAGACATTTATTGAAAATGCCCTGCGCGATCCAATAAGCGGGGAGATTGGCAAAACTATTGTTTTTTGCGTTAGCCAGAATCATGCCTCAAAGATCACCCAGATATTGAATGAATTTGCAGATAAATTATTTCCTGGAAAATATAATTCAGATTTTGCTCTTCAGGTGACATCAAACGTCCAGGATTCACAGCAATTTACGATCAATTTTACCGATACAAGCAATAACTTATCCGGTCGTTCACAGTTTCTTGAAGGTTATAAAACAAGTAAAACAAGGGTATGCGTAACGGTTGGAATGATGACGACAGGATATGATTGCCAGGATATTCTGAATATATGCCTTATGCGCCCCATATTTTCACCTACGGATTTTATCCAGATAAAGGGAAGAGGTACGAGAAAATATGATTTTTCATTTTCGATGAAAACAGGGAATGAGAATGAAGTCATTAAGAAAACCAAAGAAAAATTCAAGCTTTTTGATTTCTTTGCGAATTGCGAGTATTTTGAAGAGAAGTATAATTATAATGAAGTTTTGAAATTACCTCTAAGGACGACGTATGCAGGCGGCGGCAGTGGCGAGGAAAATATAATCAATGAATACGAGAATTTGAATTCTGATCCGCTCAAGAGTATTTCTGAATATGCTGTTGGCATGGATGGAATGAAGATTGACCGCATGTTCTTTGATAGATTTGAGACTACTGTGCGGGCTAATCCTTTCATAAAAGAGAATCTTGAAAAAGAAAACTTCGATGCCATTGAAGAATATATAAAAAGTAAGATCTTTGAGAAACCAGAGGAATTCTATAATCTTGAAAAGTTAAGAAAATCGTTGAGAATAGACCGCCGTTTGAGTTTGCGGGAAATCATAGAGAAGATATTTGGAAGGATTACTGTATTTAAGACGAAAGAGGAATTGCTTGATGAGGAAGTTGAGAAATTCATATCCATACATAAACCGGAAAGTAAAGAAGTGCCACTTATAAGGAAGTTTATAAAAGCATATATTGTGGACCATGAAGTGAAAGATATTATGGAATCAAAAGAATTCGGGCGTTTTGCGACAAATTCCCAGTTCTCGATGGAGGAGTACCGGGAAGTAAGAAAGTGGTGTGAGATGATACCTGAGTATGTGAAAGATTATGTTTCTCTCAATAAGTTCATGTAGTAATGACATTTATGAAAAATTACGATAGAACACGGATTGCGCGGATGACGCGGATGCACGCGGATACGTGAAAATCTGTTTGAAAACCATGAGTGTCAGAACAAAAAGGAAAAACTCTTTGCTGCTTAAATAGAATGATAGCAGAAAAAGAACCCGAATCTTTTAATTATTTCTGAAAATCATCAATCGAAGGACAAAAAATGTTAGATCAGGAAACAAAAAGAAAAATCGATAACGCCCGCGATATCCTTGTGGGAAAAGTGCCAGACCCGAAATCCCAGGTCGAGCAAATAACGATCGCTCTTATCTACAAGTTCATGGACGACATGGATAAAGAATCGATAGCTCTTGGAGGTAAAGCTGCATTTTTCAAGGGTGAATATGAGAAATACACCTGGTCGCGCATTTTTGACTCGAAACTGAGTGGTTTTGATCTCATAACACTGTATAGCGAAGCTATCACGACGATGAACCATAACGAGAATATCCCGCAGCTTTTCAGGGATATTTTCAAGAACGCATTCCTTCCCTATCGCGATCCTGAGACGTTGAAAAGTTTTTTGAAGGAAATAAACGAGTTCAAATACGACCACAGCGAAAAATTGGGGGATGCTTTTGAATATCTCCTTTCTGTCCTTGGCTCACAGGGCGATGCCGGGCAATTCCGAACCCCGCGCCATATCATTGATTTTATTGTTTCTGTCGTTGACCCGAAGAAGAACGAATCGATCCTTGATCCTGCCTGCGGAACTGCGGGTTTCCTGATCTCCTCTTTCAAACATATCCTAAGCCAGAATACGAAGGAGAGAAAAGGGGACTGCCTGACAATAGATGAGCGCAAAAAGCTGATGAACAGCCTTGTGGGATATGATATTTCTCCTGATATGGTGAGGCTTTCACTTGTGAATATGTACCTTCACGGCTTCCAGACTCCGAAAATCTACGAATACGATACGCTTACGAGCGAGGAGAAGTGGAATGAAACCTATGACGTGATTCTGGCAAATCCGCCTTTTATGACCCCAAAGGGCGGTATCCGCCCCCACAAGCGCTTTTCCGTGCAGGCAAACAGGAGCGAGGTGCTTTTCGTTGATTACATGATGGAGCATATTTCCACAAACGGCAGAGTAGGTGTGATAGTGCCTGAGGGCATCATTTTCCAGTCGGCAAATGCCTATAAGGCGCTTCGCAAGCTGCTTGTTGATACCCATCTTTTCGCTGTCGTTTCCCTCCCATCCGGTGTTTTCCAGCCCTATGCAGGCGTTAAGACAAGCATCCTCCTGATGGACAGGACTCTTGCAAAGCGCGCGCCGGATATTCTTTTTGTGAAGATCGAGAGCGACGGCTTTGACCTTGGAGCGCAGAGGCGACCGAATGATAAGAGCGATCTTACGATGGCGCTTTCTGCTCTTTTGAAATACAAGATGAGTTTGCATGAAGGAAAGGAGTGCGAATTCAGTGAAGAGGAGAGCAAATTAGCTCACAGGGTTTTGAAGACGAAGATTGCTGAAAGTGGGGATTATAATCTTTCTGGGGGTAGGTATAAAGAGACGATGCATCATCAAAAATCAGACTATCCGATGGTAGATTTCGATAATATTTGTTCCCTTGAATATGGTGCGAGTTTACCTGAAAAAGATAGGATTGCCGGGGAATTTCCTGTAGTTGGTTCAAATGGAATAACTGGTTGGCATAATAAATTCTTGATTGAAGGTCCTGCAATAATAGTTGGAAGAAAAGGATCAGCAGGCGAAGTTGCATTTATTGATAAACCATGTTTTCCTATTGATACAACATATTATGTAAAAATAAATAAAAATGTACAGATTAATTTAAAATATCTTTATTTTATTCTGAAAGAATTAAATTTGACCGAATTAAAAGGCGGTGGCGCTGTTCCAGGATTAAATAGAAATGACGTATATGCAACACGAAAAATCCCCCTCCCACCCTTGTCAGTCCAGCAGGAGATTGTGGCTGAGATTGAACGAGAACAAAATGAAATAAGACAAATTAAAGCACAAATTGAAATTCACGAGCAAAATATTAAAAAGAAGATTGCAGAAGTATGGGGCTAATAAATGGAACAGAAAAAACTCCAAATCCGTGAGTATCCGCGCAATCCGCGTCATCCGTGTTCCATTTTGCCGTGATGAATCCTATTTCATATACCAAAACAATCATTTTCTCATACACGCACACTCGTCCCTGTCCTGCTGTCACACCTTCCGGAAGGAGCGATCAGATAATGCCAGTGGCGCAGTTTTTTGATTGATGTTTCAAACTTCGTCCGCGACTCAAGTTAAATCCCACATTTCGCACATTCTTTTATCAAAATTAGCTTTTTTGAAAATCACTCTCCAAAAACGCCAAAAAACATCTTTCGAGGATTTACAGGATAACTGACAAAAGGTACAATATATACAAAAAACATAATGGGTTGACATACTACATTCATGGATATAAATTGCAATGCACGAATGCTTAGTGGAAGTGGTTTTCATTTTCAGAAGTGTTGGTTTGACATACATATGTCATATATACTAATATATGTTATACTTTTTCATAATATCCTTTTGATTTTTGGGGGGAAATCCTTAAATATAGCACCATATATAATGATATCTTATGTCATGTAAAGGATGATTATGTATGGAAGAACAAAAGATACCAAATGATAACCGTAAAAATGCTACAGGCATAAGATATCCAATGTATGATTTGGAAGATGCATATAAGGTTGCTATACAAATCAATAGACTCGGAGGAGGAAAGATTGATATTAATGTGCTTGCTCAAGGTATGAATTATACCACATCTACGATAATGCATCATGTAAATTCAGCTAAACATTATGGTTTAGTGATGCAAGAAAAAGATATGGTGATAAATAGTGAACTTGCAAAGCATTTATGTATGCCATTATCGGAAGATGAAAAAGCACAAAATCTAAGAAAAGCGTTCTTTTCACTATCTATATATACAACTCTTTACGAACGCTTTAAAGGAGGTATTGTACCCGAAGAATCAACTCTTTCTAATTTGCTGCATCGTGAGTTTGGGCTTTCAGTTACAGGAAAAGATGTATTAGCAAAAAACTTCATATCATCATTGAAGTTTTCACATCTTGGAGATGTCACCTCTGATAGTAAATTATTAATTCCAACGGATGATCCTGTAAAAGAATTGAATCCTAAAGAAGAAAAACTAATAGAAACAAAAACGCCTGTGATTGAGCAAAATATTCAAAAAATCCAAGACAATATTGTAATGGATAAGAATATTGTTGTGGAAACTGAAGTTGAAAAATATACCACAAAAGGTCTTTTTTTACAAGTAGATCCAACTAACGTACTCGCGTTAGATAAAGGTATCAAATTTCTCCAGATGTTAAAGCAATTACAAGATGAAATGACTTAAACTCATCGATGAGAAGTAGGCACACACCATAGGGCTCCTAACCCTATGGTGCTACTTATAATAATATATGGGCATATTCACTAATAAATTTTTTGGGGTTTTGAGACAATGACATTGTTTTCTTCAGGTGGAATTTCTGGATGTTTACCCCTCTTATTTCAATCCTCTATTCTGCTGTCACCCCTGCGGGAAAGAAGAGGAGGACGGAGGCGCGGTATTTTGATGGATGTTGGTTGCATGGGGATAGCAGGCGCCGAATTTTTATATCTAAATGAGATAAAAATTATTTACGGCGTCTGCGACTCAGGAAAAATCGCACATCCCATGCAATAAATCTGCGTTCATCTGCGTTTATCTGCGTTTATCTGCGGTTTCGTTCGTCTGTAAGTCCAGACGCATCAAACCGAGCGCTTTTCTTTGATTGCATCGGTTAGCGCGCGTGCGCCGCCACTATCGAAAAATATGAATTATGCAATTAAAATCTATCTAACCCCAGCCCCTTCCCTATCCTGCTGCCACACCTGCGGGAAAGAAGAGGAGGACGGAGGCGCGGTATTTTGATGGATATTGGTTGCATGGGGATATCGTGCGCCGCAATTTTTATGCAAAAACTCGTATATATATAATCTCTGTGGCTACTATTCGATATGTCATCCCATCCACTTCTCGGACAGAAATCGATGTGCATATCGCGAGGAGCAAAAGTTGTGGAGGCAAATTAAAAGCTGATTCAAATAATTAAAATGACGATAAAAGCGACAACAAGACTTTTATAGATTCAAGATATACTATTTTTGATTATTATGAGAAAAGAAATCTTCACCAGGATAGTGTGCGATCATGATATTCTTGGTGGAAAACCAGTAATTAAGGGAACAAGGATATCTGTAGAATTTTTGCTTGAACTTTTGTCACACAATTGGACACATCAAGAAATCATTGATAATTATCCCTCCATCACAAAAGAAGACATTCTTGCGGCATTAGAATATTCGGTATCACTCTTGAAAGAAGAGCATATTTACATAATTCCGCAAGAGGCAATCGCTTGAATAACTTACTCTTCCTGGCTGATGAGAACATCCCCATATTGGTTATCAAAGAACTTCGCAAAGCTGGATTTAATATTATTTCGGCTGCAGAAAATTATAGAGGATCAAGTGATGAGGAAATATTGGATTTATCTTCGAAGAATAGGTGGATTATCATTACATTCGATAAGGATTTTGGAGATTTGATATATAAACAAAAATTAAATAAACCATTAGGAATTATTCTCTTAAGGATTGCTCCAAAGTCAGCAGAATATATATTGCAATTACTGAAATGGTTATTATCGCAACCTGACATCAATTTTAAAGGGAATTTCGTGGTTATGAATAGCGATAAAGTGAGAACTGTAAAATTTTTATAATCTAACAAGTCACCCCTGCGGGAAAGAAGAGGAGGACGGAGGCGCGGTATTTTGGTAGTGTCCTAGAATACGATACTTAATAAATGATTAAAACCATATACCATATTTGGAATAAATATGGTTCGACCACGAGGAGAAATCAATGTTGTATGCCAGAACGAGATATGCAACTACTA